>Ga0224501_10000902_pt1 | contig 22934 bp, 15 predicted proteins | sample SF_Oct11_sed_USG_4_FD_169105 | JGI IMG/M metagenome (GOLD analysis project Ga0224501, IMG submission 169105) | Sediment microbial communities from San Francisco Bay, California, United States - SF_Oct11_sed_USGS_8_1 | ecosystem: Environmental > Aquatic > Marine > Sediment | place: USA... | reverse complement strand
GATCTCCGCCCATTCCCCTACCGGCTCGAAGGCCCGGAAGATGAGTTCGGAGTGAGTGGCGTCGTCCTCCACCAGGAGAATCTGGACGGGGACCTCACCCATACCGCTCAGCCCTGATGGGGAAGCCGACCCGATGGTCCGGGGTGGGCTCCGGGGGGCCAGGGAAACTGATTCCATCCGAGCCAGAAGTAGCCGAGTTCTTCCATGAGTTGGATGAACTTTTCGTAGTCCATGGGCTTCACGAGATAGCTGTTCGCACGGCATCGGTAGGCGCTGGCCACGTCCACTTCGGCCTGGGACGTGGTCAGGATCACCACCGGGATGGTGCTCAGCCCGGCGTCGGACTTGATTTGCTCCAGTACCTCCAGCCCGCTCACCTTGGGGAGTCTGAGGTCCAGGAGGACCATGTGGGGCCTGGGGTGGGCCTGTCGGTCCGCATAGGCCCCGCGGTTGTGGAGGTAGTCCAGTGCCTCGGCGCCGTCGGAGACGTGGAAGATCCGGTTGGCCACGCGATGCTCCCGAAGGCTCCGTAGTACCAGCTCGGCGTGAGCCTCGTTGTCCTCGACGAGAAGGACATGGATCTGTTCACCATTCATGCGCTGCGGCTCTCCCGAACGGGTTCCGGTGGCGCCTCCGGGAGATGGAAACGGAACGTCGAGCCGGTTCCGGGGCCCTCGGACTCCACCCAGATGCGGCCGCCGTGCAACTCGATGATCCGCCGGACCATGGCAAGCCCGATTCCGGTGCCCTCGATGGACTGGTCCAGCCGCTCGAAGAGCCCGAATACCTTTTCATGGTAGGCAGGATCGATCCCGATGCCGTTGTCTTTCACGAAGAGGATGGGCCGTCCGTCGGCGTCTCCCGACGACCCGATCTCGATGACCGGGCCTTCCCGGTCGCCCAGGAACTTCGCCGCGTTGTCCAGCAGGTTCTGGAAGACCTCCTGGATGCGCCGCCGGTCGCCGAAGACCATTGGCAGATCGGGGGCGATCCGGACCTCCGCCCCCGCCGCTTCGAGGCGTCCGGCCACGAGGTCGGCCGCGTCGGAGACCAGTTCGTTGAGGTCGATGGATTCCTCGGCGTTGACGATGCGCCCGATGCGGGAAAGCTCGAGGAGCTCGTCCAGGAGCCGCTGCATCTGGTCCGTGGCGGACGTGATCATCGCGACGTCTTTGGCGACCCGGACCTCGTCGCCGGCGAGGGCGTCCTTCTGCAGGAGACCCAGGAACCCGCGGATGGTGATGAGCGGGCTCTTGAGGTCGTGGGAGACGGTGTAGGTGAAACGCTCCATCTCCGCGTTACGGGCCTCGAGCTCGCCGATGAGGCGTTCCCGTTCCTGACTCTGCTTGCGGGCGTCCGTGATGTCGTGGACCGTGCCCACCATCAGGAGCGGGGCGCCCGTGGACGGGTCGTACGTGACCTCTCCCTGCTCCCGGACGTAGCGGAGGGTGCCGTTGGGCTGGACCACGCGGTGATCGACTCCATACGGTGCTCGCCTCTCGACACTGTTCTGGACGGCCGAGGTGACCGCGTCGCGGTCTTCCGGGTGGATGTACGAAAGGAATGCCTCGTAGGTGGCCCCGAACTCCTGCGGCTCGAGCCCGAAGATCCTGTAGATCTCGTCGGACCACGCCAGCGACCCGTCCTGGATGTTCCAGACCCAGCTCCCCATGTGGGTGATGCGCTGCGCGTCGTCCAGGATCCTCTTCTGGTACTCGAGCTGCATGAGGAGGCGTTTCTGATCCTCCTCGAGCTTCTTCTGCTCCGACGTATCGAGGACCATGGCCACCAGGGCCGGCTCCCCCATGTACTCCAGCAACTGGAGGTGTGCCTCAACCGGGTAGTGCGACCCGTCCCGACGCCGGTGGACGGTTTCGAGGACCACCCGACTCTCGGTGCCGGACCGGAGAGGCTCGACGAGAGCGTCGAACTCCGCCGAGTCGATCTCGGTCTTGATGGCGGCCGCGGTCATTTCCTGGAGTTCCTCCAGGGAATACCCGAGGTTCACCCGTGCGCCACCATTCACCCAGATGAACCGCAGGCTCTCCGGGTGGAAGACGTAGATTTCGTTGAGGGAGTTCTCGAGGATGCGTCCCAGGCTCTGCTCGTGGGCGTGGGTCGTATCCTCGGAGGATCGTCGAGCGTCCATGTACCTGCTGGGGGGAGTCGTGGTCGCGTAGGATTGCACTTACTCCAAATGTCGTCAAGTGATCACAAATCCTTGACTCCCCTCCCTCCCCTTCGAATCAGAACTGCACGAGGCGCGTCACCTTGAGACTCACTCCACGGTCCAGGATCGCGGGGATCCCCGCCCCGGCGTCGAGGTCCCGCCGCTCGGAGAAGACCAGGTATACGTCGCTGAGCGGGGCATGGATGAGGTTGAAGCGGAAATTGGTGATGAGTTCCTCGGTGGTCCGGTTGTACTGCACCAGGGTGGAGAGGAACGTCCTCGTATCGTGGCCGTATCGGATGCGAGCGCTGAACAGGTCGGCATTGCGGGGCTGGCCGCCCAGGGTGATCCGGTTGCGCTGAGCCGAGCCCTGGAAGAACCAGTGGGCGTTGGGCCGAAGGGTGACGGAGGCCCTTTCCGACCGGCGGTCTCCGTCGAAGAACCCGCCCCGGGTGACCGCCACCGACCCCGAGACCCGGCGTCCCCCGCTCGTCTGGAAGGTCACCGACGTCGCGTCGAAATCGTAGGATCCGGGCACGACTTCGATTCCGAGGATCGTGTCGGCGTTTTCGAGGTGTTCGAAGCTGCGGGTATGTTGGGCGGTCAGGCGGGCTCCATCCGCAAAGACGAGGGTCAGGCCGGGTGTCACCGCGCGGGATTCCAGCGTCCCCGAAAGGGCGTAATACTCCGTCGCGTCCAGATGGGGATTGATCTCCGTGACGCCCGCGAACGGTTGTTGGAAGTGAGCGCCCCCGGTGGCGAACCACTGGTCGACGCCGGTGCGGCTCACGAAGCCGACACCCGGCGCGAAGGCGTCACCCACATGCTTTCCGAGGACGGAAAAGTCCAGGACCGGGTCACGCCATCCCAGTTGTACCGACGCGCTGGTGCGGTCACCGGCGGTAGCGGCGTCGTCGGTGGCGGCCGCGTACGCGTTGACCTGGAATCGGTCGAAGCGGAAGTTGGCGTCGATTCCGGCGGCCCGGGAGAAGTCGTCGAATCCGGGTGACGTCGCCTGGCGGCTCACGAGCATGAAGCCGACGTCCGAGCTGCGCAGCACGCTCCGGCGCACTCGGGCCACCGCGAAATTCTCGGCCGGGGTGCCGCGCTCATCCAGGGTCTGCATCTCGAGAAGGCCGATCTCGTATCCCCCCATCCTCCCGTTCAGGCGCACTCCCGCCGCGATGGGGACGGTGCTACGGTCGTCGGCCAGTCCGATCCTCCGGGAGTGGAAGAGCTTGAAGTTCTCCGGACCCGATCCACCGCGGATCCCGCTGGCGCGGACGTCGGAGAAGGTGAAGATGCCATCGTTTTCCAGGAAGAAGTCCCTCTTTTCCGGAAAGAACAGGGAGAACCTGGTGAGATTCACCTGCTCCTCGTCCACCTCCACCTGTGAGAAATCCGTGAACGCCGTCACGTCGAGGGTCATGCGGGGCGTGAGGGACCACTTGAGGTCCAGGCCCCCGTCCGCATACCGCTCGGAGCCGGTGGGGCGCAGGCGGCCGTCGCTCCGTCCGGCCGTGAGGTACGGCTTCACCTGAAGGTTGAGTCCCTGTTGGAAGTCGGGGAGTCCCACCACCGTTCCGGCGAGTGACATGCGGAAGGCCCTGAACTGGCGGGGGAGAGCCGCCCAGGTGGAGTACTCGTTCCGTTTCCGGACGATCCGGGAGAAGTTCAGCCCCCACTCCTGGCCTCCGGGTGCGGGATTGAAACGGAGAGTGGTCACCGGGATGGCGACCTCGGCGGTCCACCCCTGGTCGTCCACGCTCGTCCTCACCTCCACGATCCCCTCCCACGCCGTGTTGAGGTTGTTTCCGTCACTGAAGGCCTGGGCATCCCAGATCGCCCCGGCGGGGTTGATGGCGAACACGAAGGCGTTCTGGCGATCGAGATAGGTGTCCAACGCGATGCCGAAGATGTCGGAATCGGGGGCGCTGAAGTCCTGCTCGAGTCCCGCGGACACGAGGAGGTGCGGCTCGCTGTCGTACATGCGGGCTCCGACGTAGACCGTGTTCCCGTCGTAGAGGATTCGCACCACCGTGCGCTCGGACGCCGGCATCCCCTGTTCGGGGGTGACCGTCCAGAAGTGTCCCTCCGTGGAGTCGGCGGCGATCCAGTCGGGTTCGTCCAGGTGTCCGTCCAGGACGATGGCGCTCCGGGCGGCGTGGGCGCGAAGCACGGGACGGGGCACCGCCGTGGGATCCACCGATCCGGCGGGCGTCTGGGCCGCGGCGGCGGAAGGGAGTAGCACGGGGAGCGTGACGGCGAAGATCTGGGCCGCGAGCAGGAGCGAACCGACGACGGTGGATCGTTGGGCGGTCGAAATCATGGGAGGGTCGGTGTTCGGGGTCTCGTCCGGCGACGGGGCACATGATCACTCCCTCCCGCGAGGTGGGCAATGGTGGGGCCGGGGGCGGATGGTGGCGTGCCCTTGCCGGAATCGCCGGACCCGCCTCTCTTGCTGTCGATCCCCACGTCGTCCAAACGGAATGCTTCTGGAGACCCCCATGGTTCGTCTGCCCTGTGCCCGGATCCCGATGTTGGCCGCGGCCGTTCTCCTGCTCGTCTCCCCGACCCCGGGCTCGTCTCAGGTGGAGTCGCGTGCTTCGGACCACCCGGGGTACGTGGGTGGCCCGGGATCGGCCAACTACCTTCAGGCCACGCGGTGGGCCCCGTACAACATCGATGCCCTGGTCTACACCACCACCGTGGACCCCCAGTGGATCCCCGGGGGGGAGCGGTTCTGGTACGAGTGGAAGACGTCCGCCGGAACGTTCTACTACATCGTGGATCCCGTTGCGGGCTCCAGGAGCCAGATCTTCGACAATGACCGGATCGCCGCGGAGTTGACGCGCATCACCCGGGATCCCTGGGATGGTCAGCACCTTCCCATCAAGGACATCCGGTTCATCGATTCCAACACGCTGCGCTTCGACGTGACGTCCTCTCAGGACGAGGAGGTCGAGGAGGTCGAGGGAGACACGCAGGAGGAGGAAGGGGGGCGCCGGTCCCGGGCGAAGCCCAAGAAGAAGGTCCATCACTTCGAGTACACGGTGTCCACCCGGGCGCTGAGGGAGCTGGCGGACTACGAGGGCCCCGACAACCATCCGGGGTGGGCGAGCGTATCGCCCGACGGGAACACCGTCGTCTTCGCGCGCAACCACAACCTGTTCATGATGTCGGCGGCGTCGTACGCACAGGTGCTGGACGCCCGTCGGGGGAAGAGCGGCGCCGAGGCCGATTCCGCGGACATGAAGGTGGAGGTGGAGGAGATCCAGCTCACCACGGACGGCGTCGAGAACTACGGCTACGCGGTTGGAGATCGGGGGGACACCGACCAGGAGGCCGCGAAGAAGGCCGGCGAGCGCAAGCGGGCACCCATCGTGTGGGCCAAGGATTCCCGCCGCTTCGCCATGGTGCGGGCGGACCAGCGTGAGGTGGACGACCTCTGGGTCATCCACAACACCGGGAACGGGCGGATGGAGCTCGAGACCTACAAGTACGACATGCCGGGCGAGGAGAACGCCACCCAGAACGAGATCGTGATCTACGACCTCGGCTCACGCACCCAGGTCACGGTCCAGGACGACCCCTGGGAGGACCAGAGCATGTCGGTGGCCACGGACGAGGTGTTCCGGTACGACGGCTCCGAGGAGCCTCGCCGGTCGGTGTGGCTCTCCGATGGGTCCGACCGGATGTACTTCGTGCGCATGAGCCGCGATCGGCATCGTATCGACCTCATGGTGGCCGACGCGGCCACGGGAGAGGTCCGTGCCGTGGTCGAGGAGCGCATGAACACCTATCAGGAGACCCGCCCTCCCCGGCGCCTCCCCAACGGTGACATCGTGTGGTGGTCCGAGCGGGACGGATATGCCCACCTCTACCTGTATGGTGCCGACGGTGGCTTGAAGCGGCGCCTCACCGAGGGCCCCTACTCGGTCCAGGGGATCGCGGGAATCGACGCCACCGCGGGGTTGGTGTACTTCGTGGCGGCGGGGCGCGAGGCGGGTGAGGATCCCTACTATCAGCACCTCTATCGCGTGGGAACCAACGGCGCCGGGCTCACGCTCCTGACTCCGGGCGACTTCGACCACCGCGTGGCCATGAGCGAGTCGGCGCGCTTCTTCGTGGAGAGCTTCTCGCGGGTGAACACCGTGCCCGCATCGGTGCTCCGCGACGGACAGGGGCGCCAGATCATGGAGTTGGAGACCGCCGACTTCTCACAGCTCCTGGCCGCCGGCTGGCGGATGCCCGAACCCTTCACGGTGAAGGCGGCCGACGGGGTCACGGACCTGTACGGAGTCATGTACAAGCCCTTCGACTTCGACTCGACCCGGGTCTATCCCCTGGTGGAATACGTGTATCCCGGCCCGCAGACGGAGTCGGTGTCCAAGTTCTTCAACACCAACCGATACGAGGTGGGGCTGGCCCAGTTCGGGATGATCGTGATCACCATCGGCAACCGGGGCGGGCATCCTTCGCGCTCCAAGTGGTACCACAACTACGGGTACGGGAACCTGCGCGACTACGGTCTGGCGGACAAGAAGGCCGCCGCCGAGCAGTTGGCCGACCGGCACGACTTCATCGACATCGACCGCGTGGGGATCTACGGGCACTCCGGCGGTGGTTTCATGTCCACGGCCGCCATGCTGGTGTATCCCGACTTCTTCAAGGTCGCGGTGTCATCGGCGGGGAACCACACCAACGACGTGTACAACCGGTGGTGGTCGGAGACGCACCACGGGGTGAAGGAGGTCATCAAGGGTGATTCCGTCACCTTCGACTACGAGATCGCCACCAACCCCCAGATCGCCGGCAATCTGAAGGGGCACCTCCTCCTGACCACCGGCGACGAGGACAACAACGTGCACCCGGCCAACACCATCCGCATGGCCGAGGCGCTCATCAAGGCCAACAAGCGCTTCGACTTCTTCCTCTTCCCGGGGCAGCGCCACGGCTTTGGGAACATGAGTGACTACTGGTTCTGGCTGCGGGCGGAGTACTTCGTGAAGCACCTCCTGGGCGACGACCGCTGGGAGGTGGACATCGCGCCCCTGAATCTCGAGCGGGAGCAGTCGCGGTAGGCGATGCGTCCGACCTGAACCGCCGATGCGCGAAGAGGGGCGGGGATCCGTATGGGTTCCCGCCCCTCTTCTCTCTGTCCGGCTCGGCTCCTCAGAACGCCAGGAGGTGGGTCACCTTCAGGCTGAGGAGGTGATCGATGCGGTCCTTCGTCGCCCAGTTCCGCCGTTCCGTGTAGACCAGGAAGATGTCGCTCAACGGAGCGTGGATGAAGTTGATGCGCACGTTGGAGAACATCTCGTCGGTCACGCCGTTGTACTGCACGAAGGCACTGGTGATGAGCCGTGTGGAGAGGGCCACGTTCACCCGCCCCCCGTACACGTCCGCGGCGATGGTGGTGTCGGGAAGGGCGATGGTGTTCCGGTCGGCGAAGAGGTCGAAGGCCAGGTGCCGGTTCACGCGCCAGAGCGCACCCAGCCCCAGGCTGGTGCGGTCGCCGGAGAAGTATCCGCCCCGCGTGACCTCGAGCTTTCCCGAGAACGGCTTGCCCGCGTTGGACTGGTAGGACGCGGTGAACTCGCCGAAGTCGTAGGCCGCGGCCGGGACGACGACGGTGGGGACTCCCGAAGCATCCCTGCGCAGCACGAACTGCCGGTCCAACAGCTCGAAACGATCCGTGTAGGACGAGGTGAACTTGCTCCCGTTCTCGAAGTCCACGCCCAGCCCGGCGGCCAGGTCTCGGGTCACCAGCACCCCCGTCAGGTCCGTCATCCGGGAGATCTCGGCGTAGGGATTGACCTCCAATATCCCGCCCACCGCCGGGGTGGGGTGGGCACCCAACGTCGCGTAGGTGTGCCGCACTCCCGCGCGCCGGACGTACCCCACGGACGGCGCGAACGCGTCGCCCACCTGCTTGTAGAAGGCCGACGCGTCCCACACCCGGTCCCGCCACGCCACCGAGAGCCGCCCCGCCCAGTGGTCGCCGGTGGAGGACGTATCGGCCACGGCGGCCAGGTAGGAGTTCAGGATCAGGTTCGCGGTGATGGGGATGTTGGCGTCCACGCCGAAGCTGCGGTTGAACGATCCCGCCCCGTCGGTGGCTTGCCGATTCACGAAGATGGCGCCCACGTCGGCGTTCCCGCCCACGTTCCGCCGTATCCGCGCCACGGTGAAGTTCTCCGGGCCGATGGTGGAGTCCCGGGCCTGGGTCTGCATGTTCATCAGACCGAGATTCCACCCTCCGGCCTGCCCCGTCACGCGTCCTCCACCCAGGATCGGGATGGGGAGTCCCCGCCCGTCCAGGCCGATGGTGCGGGAGTGGAAGAGCGTGAAGTCCCTCAGCGAAGAACCCATGCGGATGTTGCGTTCGCTCACGTCACCGAAGGTGAAGGTCCCCGCGTTCTCCAGGAAGAAGTCGCGCTTCTCGGGGAAGAAGAGGGAGAACCGCGTGAGGTTCACCCGCTCCTGGTCCACCTCCACCTGGGAGAAGTCGGTGCGGAAGGTCGCGTCCGCCGTGAGCCGGGAGGTGATTCCGTACTTGACGTCGAAGCCGCCGTCGAACCCGGTGCTCGCCGCCCCCGTGGCTTCCAGCGACCCGGACGCCGCCGACCCCACCCCGTACGGCTTCACCGAGAGGTTCCGCCCCGGCCGCATCCCCCGGAAACCCCGGATGGTGCCCGCGCGGGACATGCGGTGGATGAGTTCCCGCCGGGCGAGCGGCGCCCAGTAGGTGTCCTCGCTCTTCCGCCGGATTCGACGGGAGAACTGGAAGCCCCAGTCCTGCACCTCCACCGTGGGATCGAAGCGCAGCGTGGTGAAGGGGATGGCCATCTCCACCGTCCACGCCGAGTCGGTGAGGGCCACCTTCATGTCGATGACCCCCTCCCACGGGATGTTGTAGTTGCGGGAGTTGTCGTAGACCTGGCCGTCCTTGAGCGCGCCACCCGGGTTCACCAGGAACATGAAGGCGTTGCGGCGGTCCAGGTACGTGTCGATGGTGACGCCGAACATGTCCGAGTCGTGGGTCTCGAAGTCCTGCACGATGCTGGGCACGATGATCCCGCTCATGTCCGACTCGTAGCAGACCGCCGAGATGTAGAGCCGGTTCTCGTCGTAGAGCACGCGGACCACCGTGTTCTCCGTGCCCGGCATCCCCGTGCTCGGTACGCTCTGGATGAAGTCGGTGATGATTTCCGCGTCCCGCCAGGCCGCTTCGTCGGGGCGCCCGTCGATCACGATGGTCTCGTTGGTGCGGATCGCCCGGGCCTCCGGGCGGGGTGACGACTCCACCGAGAGCGGATAGGTGCGGTCGGGTGTGCCGGTTCCCGCGTCGTTGCCCTGTTGCGCCTGGGCCGCGGGCGTCCAGACGGCCACGCCGAGGAGGGCCGCCAGGCCCGTGAGGGAGAGTCTCATTCCGGGTCTCGTGAAGATCAGCGCCATGGATACGGGCCCGGCATCTCGATCCCCCGGGCCTCGAGGAGGAGTTCGATCATGCGGTGCCACGATTCCCAACTCGTGGTGCGCCCGTAGACGGAGTTGGTCTTGTGCGTGATGACCAGGTCGACGGCCGGGAGGACCGTGATCCATTGCCCCACCGCGCCGCGGCCGGTGTACGCGCCCTCGAACGGGCCCACCGCCCGCGGCCCGTCCCACACCCACCACATGTAGCCGTACCCGAAGTATCCGTCGCGGCGGCCCACGGGGTTCATCTCTTCCAGCGGCGTCACCACGCTCACGATGCGACGGGCCCAGTCGCGGGAGATCACCTGCTTCCCGTCCCAGTTCCCCTCGTGGAGCATGAGGAGCCCCACCCGTGCCATGTCCCGGGTGGAGATCCACATGTGGTACGCCGGATTCCGGGAGACCGAAAGGTCGCCGGACTTGCTCTGTGCCGAGCGATCCCAGTCCTGGAACCGGAGCGGAACGGCGAGCTGCGACTGCACCTCGTCGTAGATGTTCCGGCCCGTGAGCTGCTCGAACACCGCCCCCGCCGCGTTGAAATCCCAGTTGTTGTAGAGCATGTACCCGCCCGGCACCTGCGACCCCCGGGGCGGCGCGTCCGCCAGGTTGTCACCGCCGTTGGATGCCGGGTGATACACTCCGGACCGGGCGGTGATGAGATGGTGCACCGTGGCGGTCTTCTCCACGTCGAGGAGCCCGCCGACGTCGTCCACCCCCAGGTCGGCCATGGTGGCTTCCAGATCGATGGTGCCGTTCTCCACCCAGTAGCCGTAGAGCATGGAGAGGATGCTCTTCCGCACGGAGGCCAGGTACGAGAGCTCCTCCACGTCGCCGTACGTGAAGACGATGCGGCCCCGGTCGGCCACCACGAGCCCCGTGGTGTTGGCGCTGTCGCGGATGAACTCGTAGGTGTCGCGCAGCGCCGCGGGCGACCATCCGTAGGCTTCAAGGTTGTCGCGTTCCACCCGCTCCCACTCGGAGCCGGGGAAGACGGACTGGAGGTGCTGCTGTGCGGCGGCCGGGTGGGCCGCCGCCGGAGCCATGAGGGCCAGAACGGCCGCAACGACGAACGGACGGCGACGAGCACGGAGCATGGTCCTTCTCCATCGGATGAGGTGAAGGGCCGAAGATACCCACTCCCGCGGAGACCAGCCAGCGGATCTCCGCGGGAGGGTGGAGCCTCCCGGTGGATCAGCCCTTGGTTCCCTCGATCACCCCTCCGGCGATGGAGCCCGCGAAGGCCTCCAGTTCCGCCCGCACGTCCTCGTGGGCGGCCAGGAAGGCCTGCACTCCGGCATCGCCCAGGACGTACTCGGCGGGATACGGGTTTTCACGGGTGATGCGCGCGTCGGCGAACCCCGCCGCCCGGAACTCCTCCAGGTACCGCTGACGCGGAGTGGGGAGGCAGGCCGCCACCGCATCCAGGTTGCCGGCCAGCGGTTCGGGGACCTCGTGCTCCGACACCATGTCCGACACCACCATCCGGCCTCCGGGCTTGAGCACACGGTAGGCTTCGCGGAGGACGCGGGCGCGGTCGGGGCTGAGGTTGAGGACACAGTTGGAGATGATCACGTCCACCGTTCCGTCGGCCACGGGGAGGTTCTCGATCTCGCCCAGGCGGAACTCCACGTTGGCGAATCCGCCCGAAGCGGCGTTGGCCCGGGCCCGGGAGATCATCTCCGGGGTCATGTCCACCCCGATCACCCTTCCCGTGGAGCCCACCTGGCGCGCGGCCAGGAAGCAGTCGATCCCGCCTCCCGAACCCAGGTCCAGCACGGTCTGCCCCTCCAGGAGCGACGCGATGGCCGTGGGGTTGCCGCATCCCAACCCGAGGTTGGCGTCGGCGGGGAGCCCCTCCAGTTCCTCGGCGGAATATCCGATGGCCTGGCTGGTTTCCCGGGCTTGATCGGTGTCGCCGCAGCGGGCGGGGCCACAGCAGCTTTCGTTCTCGGATGCGACTCGTGCGTACCGGTCGCGGACGGCGTCGCGGATCTGGTCCTGGGTATGGGCGCTCATGCGTGGGTCTCCTCGGTTCTCATGGTTGTGATGCGCAACTATCGGCGTAAGAGAAATTTCCTCAGCGGGTGACGCAGCAGCTTCCTCCGGAAGCGGCCACCCGGGCGGCGAACGACCGGCCCAGGCGGGTGACCAACTCGTTGATACCCGCCCTCACGTCGGGGTCGAAGTCGGAGAGGAGGTCGGCGTACTCCCGGGACAGGTCGTCATCGATCCGCTCGCACAGCCTCCCGCCCTCCGGTGTCGGAACGAGCCTCACCACCCGTCCATCCTCCGGATCGCGGGCTCGTGCGAGATATCCCTTCTCCACCAGCCCGTTGGCCACGCGGCTGGCCGTGCTCTTGTCCAGATAGAGGTTCGCCGCGAGCTCGTTGACGGTGAGTGGCCCGCCGTCGACCACGGCCTTGAGGGCGTAGCACTGGCTCACGCTCACGTCGTAGCAGCATGCCCGGTCCCGGTCGCGGAACTGGATCACACGGATGACTTCCGACAGCGCGTCGTAGAGCCGGCGCGCGTCGTCCAGGAGCGTCGGATCGGAGGGGAGGCTCGCTCCGGAACGAGGCGAGCCGGCGCGAGGGGCATGGAAATCGTAGATCGTTGTCATACGCAACTATTAATCGGTGGCCCCGTGTACGTCAAGGGCGCGACGGCCACCGCGCCGACATGCCGGGTGATGGGGAGTGGAGTCACGGCGTACCGGGGGGACGCGTGGGGCCGTCCCTCCCGGGCCCGGGCGACCCGGCCTTCCGGCGAGGCCGGGGAACTCTCCGTGGCCCGGCGTGGTCCCATAGGGGACTGCGCTCGGTTCCCATGGGGGGCCGCGCGTGGATCCAACGATCATGCACGAACGAGGAGTGGGTTCCATGAAGCGTATCTTCGTCCTTCCGGTGGTCCTGTTGTTGGCGGCGCTCCCCCTCCAGGCCCAGAGCCTGATGTTCAGGGGCGGCGTCAACGTATCCACCCTGTCCGGCGATGCCGTGACCAACGCCGCGTCCGAGAACGGGCTCAACTACGGGTTGGGATTGGTGATCCCCCTGGGGAGCGTAGATCTCGATCTGGGGCTGTCCTTCACCGAGAAGGGGGGACAGACCACGGACGGTCTGGGCGCCGCCACCTGGTACCTGGACTACGTGGAGATCCCCATCCTGGTCCGGTTGGGACCGGACATGCCCGGGCCCCTGGGCGTCCACCTTCTCGTGGGCCCGACCCTCGGCTTCGAGTCCGACTGTCAGGTTTCCCTGACCGGGTCGACCACGGCCACTCCCTGCTCCGGGGCGAACTTCGACGTGAAGAAGGCCGACTGGGGCGCCGCGGGTGGAGCCGGGGCCGAGTTCTCCGCCGGCACCATGACCTTGGGGCTGGACGTCTTCTACGACCTGGGGCTCCTCACCATCGACAACTCGGGCACCAGCGACATCAAGAACCGCGCGTGGACCGTGCGGGGCGGAATCGGTATCTCCTTCTGAGGTGCGGCGCCGGGGCCGTCTACTCCTTCCGGGAGAGGATGGCCGAGAGGCATCCCACGGCCCCGGCGGCCTTCACCACCTCCGACATCTCCACCGTGACGACCTCCATCCCCTGCTCGCGATAGGCCGCCTCGGAGATGGGGTTGCCCGCGGGCATGAGGATCTTCCGCGGCCCGAGGGTGACGAAGTTGTACGCCATCCCCCGCTCGTTCTCCTCCTCGCTGGGGAAGAAGTGGACCTCGTACCCGCGTGACTCCAGCGCGTGGATGACGCTCCACGGGACCCGATGGGATCGCACCCACGCCAGGTCACCGTCGACGATGCGGATCTCACCCATGAGGTGCATGCACCCGTGGGGGAGGTCCACCAGAACGGCCTGCACGTCCATCTCGTCCAGCGTCCACGCGACCTGTTCGGCGCCGGCCTCGTTCGTGCGCAACCCGCGCCCGATCACCACCGTGTGGGGGTCCATCCAGAAGGCGTCGGCTCCCTCGAACACGCCCGTGCCGGAGATGGTGCGAAGAATCGGGATCCCCAGATCGGCCAACTTCCGGGCGACCCAGCGCTCCTCTCCGGCGCGAACCGTGGAGGCGGGGCGGCCCACGATGGCTCCGTCCGGGGTCATGAACATGAGATCCGCCGCGAACATCTGGTTCGGTGGCGGCGTCACGGGCGGCTCCACGTAGTGGACGGTCACGCCCTGGGCTCGGTATGCCTCGGCCATGGCGTCGTGCTGCGCGGTGACCACATCAGGATCGGGGATCGCGGCCATGAGCGCCGCGTCGGCGTCGGTGACGGAGCGGATCTCCTCGCCGGGACGGTGGAGGAGGACGTGGCGCAGGGGTTTCCATTCGCTCCCCACGCGGAAGTCACCCCAGAGCGTTCCCAGTTCGCTCCGGTGGTCCGCCGTGCGTTCGGGAAACGAGGGGCCGCCGAAGGCGGTGATGGGTACCGGGTGGGAGTGTTCGGGTCGGGTCTCGCGTCGGGTCATGGGTCGCGTGCGCGGTGGAATCCGGGGAATGGGCGCCTCGGGAGCTTACACCCCGCACCCGGGAAAATGTGCGGGACATTGCGCAACGGGCCGGGAAGTTTGAGCTTGGAGATCCCCTCCAGGTGCCCAAAGGGGCACCGGATCATCGGCTCGAATCGGTTCGCTCGTGGACTTCATTTCGAAGATTTTCGGATCCAAGGACCCCCCCCCGGGAGGAAGATCTCCCGGGAAGGTCGCGGCGTCCGGTGACCCTGCCGCGCTCGAAGCGGAGTTGCGGAGGCTCGAGAGGGAGTTCGGAAAGGCGCGTCCAGGGTTCCAGGGGACTCCGCTCAACAGGGCGGGGGACCTCTGCCATCGCGCCGGTGACCGTGAACGCGCCTTGAAGTACTACGGCCGGGCCATCGACCTCTTTCTCGATGACGGTCAACGTGAGGCCGCGCGCGGGGTGGCCAACAAGCTCATCCGCATCCACCCCCAGGCCGTCCGCACGCTGGCGACCCTCACCTGGTTGGATCTGGCGGCCCATCACGAGGCGACCGCCATCGGCCACGTCCAGGCGTACGTGAAGGCTGCCCGGAAGGCGGGGCAGGAGGCGCGCGCCCGGGAGGAGATCTTCGAGATGGCGGCCATCGCACCGTACCGGGGGTTCCTCGAAGCGGTCGCGGAGGGCCTCGACGAACTCGGTCAGGCCACGGCCGGGAACAAGATCCGCCAGTGGATCGCCCAGCACGGGCACTCGCCCTATGCCCTCACCGATCCCGACGCCTTTTCGGAGCGCTGCCTGGAGATCGCCGCAGGGGCCAACAAGAAGTAGGCTCCCTCCTCAGCGGGATCCTCGCGCTTCCGCCGCGAAATTCCGGTACACGTCGCGGGCTTCCTCGAACTGGCCGTAGACGTGATCCTTTTCCTTCCGGGATCGCCAGTACGGCCACTCCTCCGCCATCTCCTGGAGACGGTCGACCCAGCGGATCCCGTACTCCGCCGAGGCCAGATCGCGCACCGGGGCGCCGTCCACCGAGATCCACACGGGGTTGGTGAGGGCCTGCGGGTAGTTCACGTCCAGGGGGAACCGGTCCTCGGCGGCGCCGGTGACACGGAGGTGGTACCACCCGGATCGCGCCGGTGTCAGCGTGCGCTCGACGTGCAGGCTCTTGCGTGATCCCTCGAACGCGAAGGTCTCCACGACCTCACCGTTGTAGACCAATTCGGCCTTCTCCAGCGGGACGATGGAGGTGACGTCCGCCCGGATGGTCACGGGGGTGCCCGCGGTCGTCTCCACCGTCTGGCCGGGGATCCTTCCGTCGACGGTGAACTCCACCAGGGGCCCCGAAGTGGCCACGGCATGGCCGCCCCGCAGCGCCTCCAGCCAACCCGCCATGCTCAACGTCCCGTCGCGGGGATGCACGTACGTGCGCACCGAGCCCACCAGGGGATTCTGTTGGAGATCGCTGATGGAGTCCTCCCCGCCCACCACGGTCACCTTCAACCCGTTGTTCCACACCGCGTAGAGGGGGGCGAACCCGTCCTGTCCGATGGACCATTCGACGGCGTCGGTGGTGCCCAGGGCCGCGTCCACCATGAACCCCTTCGCGGTCCCCAGAGTCCCCTCCAGCGGATCTCCGCTGAAGAAGGAGTGCACGTATCCCACCGTCGCGCCCTGTGCCCTGGCCTTCCTGAACATGTCCGTGTTGGAGGGATACAGGCTCTCGATGGCCGTGCCCTCGTACCCGGTGGTGAAGGGCGAGATGAGGTGGTCGTCCATTCCGAACATGAATACGTGCCCGTAGAAGGGAGGCCGGTATTCCTGTCCCACCACCAGGACGTGATCGGGCCGGGAAAGGGAGTGGGCGCCCCCTCCGGGCTCGAAGTACTGGTAGTCCAGGATGCGATTGTCCTTGTTCGCGACCTGCTCCAGCACGATGTCCTGCCCCTCCGCCTCCGACATCATGAGGAGGTTCTCCAGGGTGTTGTGGAGATTCCCGCCGTAGTTCATGTGGACGTGGGTGGAGCCGTTGAACCATCCCCGGGACGCCATGTCCACGACGGCCTCCATCCGCATGGTCACGTCCACCGTGTCTCCTTCCCGGACGACGACCGTGGTGGTGCGCGGCTCGTGCTCGAATCCCTTCACCGCGGTCATGGTGATGTCGCCGGCGGGAACGTCCACCTCGAAGCTTCCCCGGTGATGGAAGAGGTACTCTCCGGCGCGCCCTATGCGGGCATACGCGTCCGCGGGTGCGTAGAACCTTCCGTCGGAGGCCGTGAGGTGGATCCGGGTTCCGGTGGGTGCGCCGTCGGCGTCCACCGTGGTCACGCGCAGCCGACCCATGGGGCGCTTCCAGCGCCGTTCGGTGATCTCCACGTCCACCAGCGCCCCTCCGTACGTCTCCAGGAGGCGGAGCCGCGGCAACCCGCGCTCATTGTCCACGAAGGCGATCCACTCCCCGTCGGGAGACCACCGGGGGTGGAAGGCGTCGTGCTCGAAGAAGGTCATCTTGTAGGGCTCGCCGCCCACCGTGGGCTGCACGTACAGGTTGTTGTACTGGTCGGCGGTGGCCCGGGTGGAGGAGAAGACGAAACGTTTCCCGTCCAGGCTCACGTGGGGCTGGGTCCGGTAGAGCGTCTGCTCCTGGAGCACCACGGTGCGGTCTTCGAACCCTCCCGCGCGGGCCGGCACCCGGAAGACGTTCCCGCTTCCCAGCGGCGTGTCACGGTTGGACACGAGGAGGAGCTCCTGGCCGTCCGGGAGCCATGCGGGGGAGGTGTGGATGTCCCACGGGCCGAAGTAGAGGCGGTCCTTGCCGTAGTCGTGGTCCGAGGTCACGGCCACCTCCTCGCCCGCCCACCCCCCGTCGGCGAAGTCACGGACATGGACGTTGAAGTACCCGCTGGGCCGCGTGGACACGTACGCCAGGCGGGTGCCGTCGGGGCTGAACCGTGGGTCGGCGTAGACCTGGCCGTCGTCGGTGAGCGCGCGGGTGGCGCCGGTGGCGACGTCCAGGACCTCGAGCTGGATGGAGCGGCCGTGGTCATCGGCGGTGTAGACGAGGTGGCCACCGTCGGGAGAGTACTCCGGCGAGGAATAGTACTTCGGTCCCGTCACCATCTCCGTGGCGATTCCCGTGGCCACCTCGACCTCCCAGATGGATCCGGACATGGCCACCGCGATGCGCTCGCCGTCGGGATGCCACGCGGGATACCACGGCGTCGACGAGGGGCCGGGCGGAAGGTAGAAGTTCTCCATGTAGAAGCCGCCCATGCGCGCCGCGGGATACCCCGCGAAGGGCGTTTGCGCCGACACGGGAGCCGGTGCCCACACGGCGAGGAGGAGGGTGGTCAGCGCCGCGATCTCTAGGAGAACCGGGCCGCGCGGGGTCGGCGGAGAAGACGGTGGAGGACGAAGCAAGGTGACTCTCCTCGGAGGACTCCCGCGTGACGCTGACGCGGAGCTTTCCGGCACGGGTTGAAGGAGGGGGCAAGGTCGGACCCGGGGGCGGGTGGAGCAAGTGCATCGGTCCGTGGCGGGAGGGTCGGGTGGACGGTAGGATTCCTCCACGTCTTCGACGTGACCCAGTCGCTCGCTGAAGAAAGGGAGTTTCCATGTTTCGTGCAGGCAAGGTATCGGCGGTTCTTCTACTCGCTCTCGTGGTCGAAGGCGCGGGTCCCGCCACCACGACGGCCGCCGCCCAGCAACTCACCGACCGGCGGCCCGTCGCCACGTATTCCATCGTCGCCCGCGACCCGGAGACCGGGGAGATGGGGGTGGCGGTGCAGTCCCACTGGTTCAGCGTGGGGGCCATCGTTCCCTGGGCGGAGGCGGGGGTGGGCGCCGTGGCCACCCAGTCGTTCGTGGAGCCTTCGTACGGCCCCCTCGGACTCGACCTCATGCGCATGGGGCGGTCCGCGCCCGAGGCGCTCCGCGCCCTCGTGTCCACCGATGCCGACGAGGCGGTGCGGCAGGTGGCCATGGTGGACGCACAGGGGCGGGTGGCCGCCCATACCGGAGCCAGCGCGATCTTCGCCGCCGGGCACCACGTGGAGGAAGGGTTCTCGACGCAGGCGAACATGATGGAGAACGCCACCGTGTGGGATGCCATGGCCCGGGCCTTCGAGTCGGCCCAGGGGGATCTGGCCGAGCGGCTCCTGGCGGCGCTGGAGGCGGCCCAGGCCGAAGGCGGCGACATCCGCGGGAAGCAGTCGGCGGCCATCATCGTGGTGACGGCTGAGTCCACCGGGAAGCCGTGGAACGACCGCCGCTTCGACCTGAGGGTGGAGGACCACCCCGAACCCGTGGCGGAACTCCGGCGACTCGTTCTCCTCCAGCGAGCCTACCATGCTCTGAATCAGGGAGACGCGTGGGTCACCGCCGGCGAGATCGAGAAGGCCATGGCGTCGTATCGCACTGCCATGGAACTCGTCCCCGACGAGGCCACCGATGGAGAGGCGCCGTTCTGGGTGGGGATCACCCTGGCCTCGACGGGAGAAGTGGAATCCGCGATTCCGTATCTCCTGCGGTCCCAGGCTCAGGACGTGCGGTGGGCCGAACTGGTGCGCCGCCTCCCGGCGGCGGGGTTGCTCCCTTCCGAAGAGGTGGCCGACCGATTGGTCGCCGCCATGCGATCGGGGGGGTGACCGCCTCCCGGTGATCACGGGGCCGGGAGGAGACGCCTCCCCCCGGCCCCGTTCGCATCCGTTACGGGATCTCCTGCAGTACCCGCTGGAACACCTGCCCGGCCACCCGGCTGGCCAGCCCCGCCACCACGATCTCCTCGAGGCGGACGGACTCCTGATCCAACACGGACGGGTCGAACAGGCGTTGCTCGTTGCGGCTGAGCTCGAGATCGCTCACGTCACCGGCGTAGACGCCGCGGCGGAACGATCCGCCTTCCGAGCCCTGCGTGGTGAACTCGGTCACCGTGGTGCCGCGCCGGTCCACGATGATCACGTGCACCTCACCCGTCAGCGTGAGGGTTCCGCTCTCCTCCACGTAGCTCGTGTCCACTCCGGACGTCGTGCGGGCCTCCCGCGTCCTCGGCTGGACGTTCCCTTCCGTCGCCGTGAGCGCCACCAGTTCGATGAGGGCGCCGAACTCGGCCCCCATCTCGTCCATGACGAGTCCCAGGCGGGGCGTCTCGCCGGGCCTGGTGTACCGCCGGGTCACCTGGCGCACCAGTACCGGGTCGGCCACGGCGATGAAGGGCGGCGGCTGCCGCCAGTGCTCCAGCTCGAGGACGTCGGCGAGCTGTTGCTCCACGTCGCTCCGCGCCACGTCCCGCACGGCGGCGGTGCTGGTGACCGGGAAGGCGACCATTCCCCGGGTGCCCAGCTCCACCGCGCGGTCCTGGAGGGCCACCGCGGCGTCGGCCAGGTCGTCGGGGACGTCTTCGCTCAACGCCAGCGCCTGCTCGGCGAGCCCATACGCCCGGCGGAATCGTTCCGCGGCCTCCTCGGCGTGGGCCCAGTCCACCAGCGCGACGGTCTCGGCCGCCACGCTGGCCTGGATCTGCTCCGGAGAGGGCTCGTATCCGGTGGACCGGGCCCTCACGTAGGCCTGCTGCCCGCTGCTCCAGTCCCCCTGTTCCGCGGCGTCGTCTCCATTCGCCATGTGCTGCTCGATGGCGGCATCGAAGGCATCCCTCCGCATCAGCGGATAGTCGTCGGGGCGAGGGAGCCTCACTCCCACCGCCCCGGAACGCGCGATGAGGCCGTCAGCGGTGAAGAAGGGCTGCGCACCACCCACTGGGTCTCCTGCGGCGGTGCGCTCTTCCCACGTCGTGATGAAGTCGACGATGGCGGCCTCTCCCGAGGCGATGAGGCGATCGCGCGCCTCGGCGAGGGTGTTGTCCTTCTCCAGAGCTTCGATGTAGCGGAGAGACGCGGCGTAGAAATTGCCGGCTTCCTCCTCCTCCATCCCCTGTTCGAGACGCTTTTCCGCGGAGGCACACCCGGTCAGGGCGATCCCCACGGAAACGGCGACGACTCGCAGGAAACTGGTTCGGATTGGTCGCACTCTTCTACTCCTGGCTGATGATGGGTTGGTCCGTGGACTTCAAATGTACCTCCAACCATGCAGTCCAACGGGCCCACAAGTCCAGAAGAGTCTCCCGGGAGGCCGGCCCATGGTCCTCGTAGGGATAGAGATACATGGCCGCCGTCTTCCCCAATCCGTTCAGCGCGTGGAAGAGCCGCGGCGAGTGATCCGGGTCGGTTCCCACGTTCTGGTCGTGGAGTCCGTGGTACATGAGAAGAGCGCCGGTGAGGTTGTTGGCGTACATGAAGGGAGACATGGACAGGTAGGTGTCCTTGGCGTCCCAGAACACGCGCCGCTCGCTCTGGAACATGAGGGGCGTGAAGGTGCGGTTGTAGTTCCCGTCTCCGGCGATGCCCGCCTTGAAGAAGGGCGTGTGCACCATGGCGTTCACGGTGGAGAAGGCGCCGTAGGAGTGGCCGCCCAGCCCCAGGCGCTGCCGGTCCACGATGCCGCGGCGGTCCAACTCGTCGATGACCGCCGCCAGGTTGTTGCGCAGGTCGTGCTCGTAGTTGTTGTTCATCTGCCCGGCCTTCCCGACGATGGGGGCGTCGGGCTCCACCACGGCGTACCCGAGGCGCACCAGGTACTGCATGGAGCGCGTCCCGAAGTTGGGGAAGGCGTTCTTGTTCCAGGTCCGAGCGGAGTCGTCGTACGATTCCTGATCCTCGTACTCCCTGGGGTAGAACCAGAACATGGCCGGGAGGCGGCTGCCGTCGTGTCCCGGAGGGAGCGTCACGTTCACCATGAAGCGGAACCCGTCGGGGCGTTCCACCACGAACCGTTCCCGGGGCGCCGCGGTCAGATCCGGAGTGTAGTCCACGTTGCGGGTGAGCTGGGTCTCGCCCCGGCCGGTGACGTGGAACGACTGCTCCACCTCGGTGGGGCTCTGGCGGGCCAGCACCAGGTCTCCCGCCTCCACGTCCAGGACGGCGGTGATCCGCTCCCACACGCCGTCGTTGGACCCCTCGAATATCCGTTCCTTCTCGCCCGTCCGGATTTCCACCCGATCCACGAAGCTCTTGGGACCGTTGGTCAGGGGATCGGTGTCGTACTCGACTCCCGTGAAGAAGGCGTGCGCGCCATCGGCCGAGACCTGCACCGTGCCGCCGCCGGACCGTCCGCGCTGGAAACGGCCCGTCGCCGGCACGCTCCCATCGGCGGGGAGGAGGGCTCCGGGGCTCGCGTATACGTTCTCCGTCTCGTATCGGGCCAGCGTGTACCGGGTGCCCGGATCATCCAGGATCACGGCGAACTGGTGCGTGTTGCGTCCCTGGCGCTCACTGAGGAAGACCGTCCCGTGGTCCGGTGAGTAGGCGTAGGTGGCGATGCGGCGCGGGTTTTCGTACACGACGCTCAGGCCGGCGCTGTCGAAGGGCGGGAGCCACGACATGACGCGGTCCTTGCGGCGGGCAGGCCCGTCCTCGCCTTCGGCGGCGGGCGCTTCGTCCTGGCCCTCCGGGGCGGGAGCCGACTCGAGAAACGTGAGCCCCTTCCCGTCCTTCCTCCACGCGGCCTGACGCGGTCCGTCGTTGTCGTCCGCTCCGGCGGAGGCTCCCGGCGCCGCCACGTTGGCACCCTGGAGACCGGTGTTCAGGGGAGTGCTGTCGAAGGCGCGCACCATGGTGCCGTCACGGCTCCAGATCTCGTCCTCCTTCCCGAAGTTGGCCGTGGGGACGACGTAGCTGAACGGCTTGACCATCCGGGTGACCCGGGCGTAGGCGCCGTCCGGCGCGAAATCGAAGGCCCAGATCATGGTGGGGTCACCCACCTTCCGTTCCTGCCGGCTCTCCACGTCCACCAGGGCGAGTTGCCCTGTGGCGTGCCACTCCAGGAGCTCCTCGTCGTACGGCGTCGCCATGAGGCTCGCGTAGGTGCGGAGCATGTTCTCGCCTTCCTCGGTGGCCTTCACCTGGGGACCCATGGGGACGGCGGAGGGGAGGGGGCGACGCGACCGGGCGGAGGGGATCAGTACCGTGGCGATCTCCCGTCCGTCGGAGGTCCACTGGAACTCGGTGACCGTGGTGGCCAGCACCGGGGTCCGCGTGATCTGGCGCGACCGCCCGGTGGCGGCGTCCGCGACCCAGATGTGGGTGGCGTCGTCGGTGTGCACGAAGAACGCCACACGCGCCCCGGACGGGGACCAGGTGGCGTTGGAGACCCGGGCGCTCCCCGGGACCTGGACGTCCACCACCCTTCCGTTCACTGCCGAGATCACCTGGATCCCCACGTCGCTGCGGATGGTGAGGTTCCGGTCCCGGTTTGCGGCGTGGTCGATGAACAGGCCGCCCAACTCGTCGAAGGGCCTGGAGAAACGCACCATGGGCACGGGGCCGTCGCCCACCTGGTGGACGAACCACGCTCCGTCGGCGCTCATCTCGGAGAGGGTGGCGTTGAGGTAGCGGGGCGCGAGCACGGCCTCCGCGATGTCGGACTGCGGGCCGACGTAGTCCTTTCGGGCCAGGATCTCCTCGGCGTCCCATCCGTTGGTCTGGGCGACGGCTGGAGCCGACGATACGACTGCGGCCAACAGGATCAGCGATGCGGCACCCTGGGCGAGGGGTGTCCGGGCGAAGCGCCGTCGACGAGCCATGGTTCACTCCGGGAAATGCGGTGGATGACTTCAACTTCCACAAGAGGGGGCCGAGCGGGCGTTCCCACAAGATCCCCCGGCGCCCCCGGCCCACAGGCCCACGCCCCGTCCGTGGAGGAGCGGATCCGGCTTGCCCCGTGGGGCGGCGCCGGGCAAGTTGCTCCCCCCCCATCCACCACCACCCACGC
>Ga0224501_10000899_pt1 | contig 22957 bp, 8 predicted proteins | sample SF_Oct11_sed_USG_4_FD_169105 | JGI IMG/M metagenome (GOLD analysis project Ga0224501, IMG submission 169105) | Sediment microbial communities from San Francisco Bay, California, United States - SF_Oct11_sed_USGS_8_1 | ecosystem: Environmental > Aquatic > Marine > Sediment | place: USA... | reverse complement strand
ACTACCACTACCACTACCAGTTCCCTGACTGAGTTCATTCACCAGTGGAGTGGTAGTTTTGGGAGTCGGATATGGAAACTCACCATGTTTCTTGATTCGAGAATTTCTTCGAAACAACTTTGCCGAGCTCAATACCGAGCCGGTCTGCTATCAGCTGGGCTACATCTATGTTCGATGTGCCGGAGAAAACCTTGATGTTCGGCATGACTTTCAGACTGCTGCGTGACTAAAATCTCCAGCCGTCGATCACAAGCTGTTGCCCCTGCAGGAGTCCAACACAAGGAGAAAAAGCACCCTGCCAAACGTACGCGTATTGCGTCTAACGGAGATATCACGTTACACGGATCGCCTCTCGTTGCTCAGCTCGCACGTGATTGAAGAATCAATACAATGAATCGGCCCAGAGAATTATATACGGGTGGGCAACTCTTGTTTTGTCAAACCGCTGCTTGCCAAGTGACCTGTCTCTTTGATACACTGCGGGTGGTGAGACGAGGGAACCAATAGAGAAGGGAGGGGTTATTACAATTAGATCTAAGGATGTCCCAAATGTATCATCAAAGAACTGTAAGGGCTATTTTACTGCTTCCCTCACCCCAATCCAACCCCTGTTCGGCTGCCACATTTCGAAGAACCAGAAATGCCAAAGTAGTGGGTCAGGTTGTTACCTCGGTGGCCTCGGGATTATTTCTTTGACATGTTGCTGTTGAACAAGTTAGCATGAGCGAATTATGGCTTATTTGAGTGTCAGTGTGCGTGGACAGTGCAGTTAAACATTAGCATTAAACTCAAGTTAACCACTGACAATAGAAATGTCTGTGCTGGTATGGGCAGTTAAGGTGGATTCAGTAATTCTGAGGCGCGTTCTACTACTATCTGACCTTAGGTTTTTATGGATTTTACAAGTTACGCTATTTATCAATAGATAGGAACTCAGTTTTAGTCTGCATGGTTATAATGTCATCAGTAGAACGGTGGAGTTGGATGGAATGGTGACCTGTTTTCAAGAAGCCTACTGAGTGCCATGAGAGGCAATGCTTGGATGATGTTGTGACTCTCCAGCTATCCATTTTCTGCAGAGCGGCTTTCGAGGGCATACTGAAGAACGCATCCAATACCATTACCATAGATACATCCTATATACAGCATCCATTATTTGTAGTCCATTACGTAGAAATGTACAACAGTGCATATGGTGCATATGACTGCTGGACAATCTCAATTTGAACTGTATTGATAAAATCACATGGTGAATCATACTGACTAGTAATGGCTACGCTCAAAAACCACTATGATTTGCTAGCAATAATGGCTGTTGAGTGAATAAGGAAAATAAACCCTGCTAATCAAAGTCATCATATTGAAAATCGGACTGGGAATTGCGTTTCCCTAAATACGATACTGACTGGTGTTAAATAAAAAGGCACTACCCTATCAAAGGGAGAGTGCTAGATTGGTGCTAATAAACCCAACTAACTGGGATCCACTGCGGAGTCGTACACACGTCTGTTATGGACTGTTCGAGTTTTCTAATCGTTTCTTCTATGTCTGTGTTGATTATTTTCACATCTATATAATGTCCATACGTGTGTTCTAGCATATTACTCTCTTTAACCAGTCGCTCCAAACTACCGTCCTGCGAACATGAAATATACTGTCAATTATCACAAACATTGATTTGTACTCTAACATTCTATTTTAGTATGACCGTTATACCAGGGATATTACCTCTAGATAAACGTTACTAGGAAATTTAAGGGTTTCATAAAGGTCTCCCACAACGCCAACCCACAGTACAGTTGGCAAGGAGAGGGGCATAACTCCAATTATGAATTGACTCTCCTGATGATTAGTAGAATGTTACAAGTGCCAAACAGTCAGGCAGCAGGATTCCAGGAGTTTAATAAGAGAAATAACATAATTTGACAAGAAAAACTCCGATAAAGAAAATACGTGTTTTATGAGTAGAGTGCATAGATGGCAGTGTAAAACGACTTCGCCTGGTCTCCATACAATTTCAGCTAGTCTCAAATTCTGATACTGATCGGAGAGAATATACAGAATTTCTATTACCGTACTCTGCTGGATCTGACCATTACCCAGTGTGAATCACCCACTGAAGCGGAGTCAGATATGACTATCTCTGCAGCCCCTGAAAGTTTTCAAGAGGTCCAAAGACTAGGACTTGATTAAGAGATAACGGTATATCTCAATGCCCAGAATGCCTGGCTCAAGAACAGGAGAGCCCGAGTTCACGTACTGGTCATGCTCAATGCCCACTGTGAGAATGAGCTTCTCGCATAACTCCTAGCTGCTACTGTTCCAACAAGCCTTAGGAGACCTAAAGAGAATACGCCAAGTGCCCGAGTAGAAAAAACCTAATCCACTGAAGCACGTGCATGGAGACCAGGCAACACAACGGGGTACGACACAACGTAACACTAGTGCGAATGAGAGAGAAAAACGGTGCACTTACAATATCAAACTGGTGCTCTATAGCGAAGGTTAGTGGCGGTGCCGCTATAAAGGCTATATAGGGAGCGTATTCGCTATTGCGCAACATCTTTAGAGCCTGAAACGTGAACTCGTTGGTAGTAAAGAGGTGAAGACAGAAAGAAAAACGAGCGACAATGATGCGAGCGGTCACCGAAAGCATGATGACCAACCAAACAGTGTCGCGATACTCCGTAACCTCGCTCAGAGACTCAGTGCTATCCGGTTGTTGATGACATCACTCATTACAAATACCGGCTCGGGTGCCCGCTGAGTTTCTGACTGAGGTTTGTCTTTCGCGGCGACACAAATAATTACCTCCAATTGGGCGAGATTTGCCGGCGCGGCTATTAGCACGACAAACGGTGCAAACTCGCCGCACCGCAAGATTTTCAATGCCTAAAATGTCAGCATGGTAATCATAGTAATAAACCAGAAACAGTTGGGGGAACAAGAGCCTATTCAAGTGGCCTGATGCACGAGGCAGTAAAGTAATAGAAAATAATACCTGGGGTTCCACGTCAAGTATGGCTATTTTGCCCTGTCTGTGGATTTGACGTATTGTCTCTAGTTTAGTTCCGTACATGGCGTCTTCGTGAGTACCGTACTCAAGATACTCATTATTACTAATATCCCCCATCATCTCCTCATGTGAGACAAAGAAGTAACTCCGCCCATTCTCCTCTCCGCGTTTGGGTGCTCGTGTCGTGTCTGTAACGAGTCACTGAGTAGTGAAACAATGACGTACTGGGCATTGGATCGGGGGGCCCTGGTCCGATTCCGGGCAAAAACCTTGTCTCACGCCGTACCCTAGTCATACCCTACTATGGGGCAAGCGGGTGTGAGCGGAAGGTCTCCTAGTGACTCCCCTGTAAAAAGCCGAGTCAACGGGACTCAGAAGGGCAATTTCTGCACCACTCCTAACAGTTGTTTTGTCTCGGAAACACGAAATTACTTTTATGAAACGGTGAAGTCACTACCCCCGCCAACCTAGCCTCTAATCGGATATCCTGTTTATATAGTGAGGCAATTTTCATAGACATGGGTGTCGAAAGTACGGAAATACAAAACAAAGCCACATACTGGAAGTAGGAGTTATAGACCTCATGGTCCTGTGCTGGTTCATGGAAACACGATACGTACGTGGAATGGGGTATGCAAATCTGTCAGGATGAGCTGTGATCAGTGTGTTTTTGATGTGTCGTCTACCGACTCCATGTGCACCCAGCAGAACGAGTGTTTTCCTCCTGAAATCTTGCAGCATAGTCACCTAAAATCAACAAGCCTATCCTGATTAGCTCCATGCATCAGCACCATGCATCAGCAATCGCGACGGTCATGTTCTATTGCCATTTCATTATTGACGGGTGAAATTGATACGTTATAAAAACAACTTTATTTAAAATGCCTCATTTGGTACTCAAAAGAAGGACTTCTGCTGTTTAATGGTTCGGCATCTAGTCGGATTTGACAGGAAGATAAGATTCAATGCTTAAAAATAGTTAATTTGGTAGGATAGTTCTGACCTATCCTTTACCAAATATACTAAATATTTTGGGTTGGATCTGCCAGTTGCAATAATGAACTACATCGGGATAACTCTGATTCAAAGCGGAAGTGGGGCTGATTCAACAGAGCGATTAGTTGTAACAGGTTTTCAAACTGTTACTATTACTGCTACTGGTATTGATGACAACTTACCTCCTCATAAGTGACCACATCTAGCTGATCGAACACTGCGTTGTGTTTAGCGAGATATTTGTCCCGATAATGTTTCTTTTTTTTATTCCACCAATGCTGTTCAGCTGTAATGCAAACCAATGAATATCACAAAGCTTTCCAAATTAAAATTTTCCTTATCACTTTGGCAGCCTCTCTCGTGTCCACAGCAAGGCACATCATAGATCATGCAATGTGATGTATTTTTGTGATAGAGTAGCATAACAAAAGTTAGGGTTAGGTGTTCGGACCTTGGGTCAGTCGTTTATTATAACAATATAATGCAACGAAGTTGCTGCCTAGGCAAGGTTGGCATAGTGGAGGCTGACTATATCTAAGGCCACCTTCACTTTATCTGAGCACTCGCTGATTCAAAGAGAAGCATGAGCTGTAAGACTGAATGAATGGTCTTGGGAGTAGTGTTCGCTAACAGATGAATAGTCAATAGGGATAAAAACGCTCTGTTCTGTTTCCTCTAGGTGACTCACCTTGCTCTCGCTTGGCCTTCTCCATAGCCTGGCATACGGTTCTCGTTTCCTGCATTTTTGGTGATGGCATCAGACCCGCAGGCTGTGCTTCCTTCTTCATGTTGGCGGCCCACAGACGACCTTGCCACCAATCAGGGTCGTCTTTACTTATCACCTGAAATTTTTTTTCATGTAATTCAACATTAAATTCAACATGTGCAGTTGTCACCCCATTAATTGAACCTCCTTTAGCAGCCCGAGGTTTGTTCCGGAGCGGCAGAGGCTAGGAAGTATCTGAGAAGCTCATTCTCAACAGTGGAAGCAACAGTGACAGGAATTTTTCAATTTCGAAGCAAACTCTCTAGCCACTGAGCTATCCCGCCATTCCAAAGTCGTACAGAACAGGAAACAAAACCAAGCAATAATTAAATTTATTGACTCGTTTGCAGATGTATCATTTTAAAAACTGATCCACGTAAGGTATTATTTGAAAGCAAACTAAACACTGCGATACAGGACTTTATGACAAACAGACCAATTAAATGGAGATGTCCATATACGGATGGATTCACCCAGGAATGGACCTGCCAGCCTAGTACACAGTTACGGGAGCAGTTTAGCTATTTAGTTAGGATAACTCCCTTACCTCTAGGATATCACCAATATCGAAACGTAAGCCAGCCTGTCTGCAAGGGTTCAGTTCATCTCCCTCTGGGTCATATGGAAACAGTGCTCTCACAAATATCTACAGCAAAGCTAGAACACTGTACAAACATGTCAGCATGCGAATATACACATGTTTTGGTTTCCGCTGCTTGACACAGGCACTGGGCCATGCTATGAACTGGATCATCGACGATCGAGGTTTGTTCTGCAGTGGTAGGAGCTAGAAATTACATGAGAAGCTCATACTGACAGTGGGGGAATCATCAGGGGGCAATCATCAGTAATAGCAAGGCATCCGGAAGATAGTCCCTAGCAAAGGAGTGAATACAATAGACATATAATAATATTGTAACTTGTTACATATGTATGGTATTGACTCCTCTAGCCCTGACTAGACCTCCTGATGTCAGTAGACATATCAAATGCAACATTTTATACATCCATGGTAAATAGACATAAGTTTGTATTGGTAGTCATAGAAACGGAAGTATAATTGCATCAGGAAAAGTGAAACGATTAAATATATTTCGCCATATGTGATGACGCGCGAGATTCTTGTGGATGAAATCATGGTGTCTATAGACGGGTCGCTATACTCACTACGGAAAGGCGGAATGCATGGCTTTGCTACAGCCTTATTACATTAGAAGCTAATTTGCAATACATTATATCAACCAATTGCTAGATGGTGCACTAAAACATAAACAGAGCTGTGCAGCATCTCCGTAACATGTGCAATATTAGCGATTATTCCGATTTACACTAAGCTTATTATTTCTCATTGCTTAGTCGCTACCTGACAGGCAGATCCTGCCAGCCATGATGGAATGGTACATATCGCCGGGAAGAATCAATCATTATCGCTCATAAAATGATCGATTTCAAAACTTCTTCCATGGTCTAAGACACTTCGGGTGTATGAAAAATATTTCCTTTCAATGACCATTTCTCTTGGTAACTTCGACTTTCTCCACTTTTTAGCCCGATTGATTTCTACCGGAACAGGTTAAAAGCGCTCAAAAATTTTCATCCGTTTAAGGGCTTTAGCAGGACTCAAAGGGTTTTAGAGCCTCAGAGCCTTAGAGCCTCAGGCTCTAACAGAGTGGAGCCTGGTTATCTTACCTCACAGTTTGATGGCGGGTTTCGGTAACTTGGTACTATTTTTAATGTGACACTGCCGCGCGCTTCTTTCTGAAAATAAATGCAAATTAACCTGAAAGCGGCAAATAAAAGTGGTAAGAAGCTTACATGCACTGCCCCGTCGCTTCGGGTGTGCATTATATATGACCAAGCAGTGGCCTTTGTACTTGCCTACACTGAAGCGTGTGGACACTATCTGGGGTTACCTGACTGAGTCGGGGCTCGGGTGAAAACAGAGGTTGGATGGAGGTGACTTTGAGTTCAAACACACCCACAGTCTGCTGCAACATTACAGTTACGACACAAACCAACAAATACACAGTATTTTGTCAGATTTTTTTTCGTATCCTCACTATTAATTATGACGGAGCTGTAGGACTAGGTATTGGTTTTTTCACTAATTATGGCTTAGCACGGAGCACCGCGAGTGGCTCAATGTCAACACTTTACCTCACAGTGGGGTTTGGTTTTGTTTAGATATAGATTTAGGGTGTTGGAAGCTCACATTCACAACAGGAGCCTGCCATGACTGAGATTCGAACCCAGGTTCTCAGAATAGCAAGCCCATAGTTTCACCAGTAAGCTATAGATCCCCCTATCCCGGAGTTACTCAAGAAATACACGGGATAACCCAAACAATATGCATGCATGAGTGTAATTCTATTACAGAGAAAAGCTCTCACTGCCATGGGTGGATAATTGAATTGACAATGTCAATCGAGAAAGTGTTGAATACAAACTACACCTGATGGTGTCGTCAATACAATTTGCATACTAAAAAAGTCATTTTTCAGAGGATTGTTCAAACTTCAAATGATAAATCCCTATCCCTTTTAATTTTATCATTATAACTGACAAGAAGTTCACTTCAATTTAATTCACGAGCAGCTCCACAAATCACGAATTCATATAAAAAGACATTTAATATCTAATAATATTTTAGCTCGAAACAATGGCCTCTCAATTTTAAGAACATTTGAAACATTTTGTAAGTCTCAATAAATTGTGTTCAGACAAAATCCTTTACTGTATGCCACTACTAATGGAGCTACGTCCCTTGAATTGAATATATGGTTTTTATATCGCATCCAATAAATAACGGTTTTTTTCCCTTTTAATTGTATAACCAACAGAGTGAGAAATGTTAACTGTAACAGTCATCACGATTTCACCAACTTACCAGTAGCAGCTGTAGATTTTCCACGGTCTCATTGAGTACCGATTTGCCATTGATTTCGCGTAGTTCATCGCCAACGTGTAGTGTACCCTGACGGTGAATCATACCACCGTGTAGGATTCTCGCCACGGTACATCGTCCTTCATCACTCATCTTCAGTGTGATTCCCTGTAAGACATACACACTGTATGAATACAGAGAGAGAGAGAAAGAGAGCTCACTTATGTAAGACCTACACCGTTGGGGAGAATCTAGAGGGTAGCGCATTGGGCCTTCGATCGGACGACCCAGGTTCGATCCCGAGATTGTGCATCACTTCGCTTACGGAATACAGATAGAGCTTATACGGTGAAAACCTGAAATCAGAAGATTTTGTCTTTCAAATTCCACAAATTTTCAACAATATACATTTAATCAAATGAAACTTAAATACTAATAGCTAATACTGAATTGTAAGATTGCGTATATACGAGTGTTGTAACTGATAATTTCTTTGAATTGATATTGGGTTTGAATGCGCCATGACAGTCCCTGAGGTCGTAGAATGCCCTACACCAAGTTGAATTGAATAAATGAATGAAATATTTTAAGACCGCCTTAAACCGCGGTAACATACCAGGTTTTTGTTATAGAAACACCACTACACCACTTATGTTACAGGAAAAAAACTTAAGATTCAAATGTTTTCACCAGGTTGACAATAAATTGGAAAAAATGATATTGATGTAAACCAAAGCTTTAGATTGACTAATTTCTCATGATGGGTTTATCAGCTGAGGGAATGGAAAAGATTTGGGTAAATAAGAGGACCAAGGGATTAAGCACTAATGGCCCAAGTATAGGGGGGAACTAAACTAGTTGGGAGACAGCTGTTGGGAAAAGTGATTAGCGAGCGGGCTGGGTGTTTGGGGTGGCGTGGGTGTTGCGGACAGGCTGGGTGTTTGGAGCGAGTGAAGACAGGCAGGGTTCTCACCAGCGGCTCATTTGAGTTTCTCTGAAACTGAACGAGTCTCACTCTCGTCACATTATCCATGTGTAGATCCTCGTTTAGCTCCGCCTCCGTGTCGTGATTCCCGTTCACATATGGCATTATGGGAGGGGGAGTAACACGCGTTGCCTGATCGCTGTACAACTCGGTAGATACAACGTCGTGAGCTTGCAGCAACGACTGTAACGTAACAAAAATGATTTATGATGTGAATCGGGTGCAAACCCATACATCAGTTCGGCTCAATATACGGAGAGGAGTGTCAATGAGAAAAACAAGTGATCACACAATCGGTGGTTTCTGTGAGGTCATACTGGGAGAAGCCTTAGCTTTAGTGGCTAAGATATGACGTATATTCTGACGCTACAAAGAAACAATTAAGTGGAGCAGCCTTGGTATAAAGATCCCAAGAAACTCTTCTGCAAGTTAGTAATGCTATAACAGTCCCACCTTTATTCAGTATAGTGGTATAGCTTAATGGGTAGAGGATTTGGCTAATGATTGAAAGAACCCGAGTTCAAGTCCTAGCAGTGCTTAGCGTAAACAATGAAGAATAAGTTTCCAAGTTACATTTTAATGATTGATACACAGAAGATATCTTATCCTGCTGTGTTTATACATTTAGCTTGAGCAACACAAACGCAACACTGACCTGCAGCAAAACCTTAGAAAAAGTAACACCTTCTTACTCTTCAGCCACAATATGTCTGATCTACGCTAGACCCGCTTGCCAGACACGCATTCTGGCGATAAGTGCGCTGGCTAAATGAACTGCACTTTAAATACTCCTATTAATTATCGCGTATGACTGAGAAATTGCATACCATCTGTGAAAACTGGTATTGGGTGTAGGTCACTGGGTATCTGTAAGTATATCTACCTAAATGCCACTACTGATACATTATTGGGTGACTAGGATGAGGAGAAAAAACTACATTGTCGAAAGTCTTGAGAAAGAAACGAGGACCACTAGCACCACCTACCTCAGTGGATTGCGACCTGAAACAGCTATATCTACCTCTCCAGAGCACACCCATCATATAGTCTGGTGCCGTGCACAGATACTCAATGGAAAATCCATCATTGCTGCGTATTTATAAACCTATCCATAACACTGAGTAATTGTGCTCTGCCATTGTGAGAAAATACTAGTACTCACATAGACAATTGGATACCTTTAGAAAATGACTTAATCAATCTGTTTTTACTTGAGGGCACCGCAACAAAAAGTCAGCCATCACATCGCACCAACCAGCGCACATCAATATCTCGACTCCAGAAATGCAACCCCTAGGCGAAATCACTCCATATCAAGTTTTTTTTATGGGATTTAATCAATCTGTAGGAGAACTTTACCTATATAGGAAATCACCGTCTGTTTCATTGCTATGGGTATCAAGTGTCCTGACGAAAATGCATCTAGTGGCGAAATTGCAACTTAAGACAATAGTCAATATACAGCTTTTATTAAACACAGGAGAGATGAACAGCTATACTCATTGGCAGAGGTGACGTAAACTGCCTATAGACGGTAATCTTACTGTGTAGAAAGCACTTATATTTACATCCGAGGAGTTATCGAAGCCGCCCAGCGGCTGTACTTACCACACTACTGGGTAGAGCGTCACAACTTACACTCGCAGAGCCAGAAAGTGACGGGAGCGCGTTAAACATGATGAGATAATCTGATGAATTATTCAGTTAGTAGCCTTATGACTGAGTCAAGCGACTGCCCTATGGCCATATCATCGGCATCCTCACATCCTGGCATTCATCCAGTCAATACATCGGCAAAATGTAATTATATTATCACTATTATCATACACAGTCAGCATCGGTAACTAAAGTCAGCGTTGGTATACTCGCCACCTCGCTGCCATAGACAGTGCTGACCTCACATCTCGCTAACCAGAAGGTCACGCAGTCGATTATTAGTTCCAGATGTAGACTCGAAAGTGCAAATTACCATCATCACCAAAGTTCAGCAGATCTCGCTAATGTGCCCGTATTAGCAAACAGACCTAGATCTACGAGTGTGCATAACTATTTACAAGTTATAAATTGACTACATATGTAACGAGAGTAAGCTGTACACTTACTATTCTTATGATCAATAGCTAATAAGCCCAAGATCCAAATACACAGGAGTACAAGCAACTCAACAGATCGAATCAGTACAACCAAACCTAGCCAAGTCAGCACCGATGGGCAGTCATTCACTTAAAATAAATTCATTTCAAAACACAAAGTAAACTGAATCGCGATTTATACAGGTGGTAATACAGGCGAAATGATTTATGTATGAGTGAATTCGCATTGGGCTCTAGGCCAGTTTTCACTCCCATGCCATTCAGCCATCGCCTAAAGGTACTGAGTGAACCCCGGTATTCCCAACAGAATATCGCTAACAACAAAATGAACATGGAATATAACAAAGGCTAATATCAGTAGTAATATCAGAGACTTAATGCTTACGCCTGCCTGACCCGAAGAGAGAGATTCACGCCAGGGACCCTCGGTCCAAGGCCCAGTACGCTATCCACTAAGCGATTGGTTCATCCTAGTACCAAAACTTGAATAAGTGCAACGACAGGACTCACCCGAAGCCTGGCAGAGGCGAAACTATTCCAAGTATGCGAAAATTAAACAAATCTAACTGGACATTCCATCTTTAATCTAGATTAACCGTAACTTTTTTTGCTACAGAGGGCGAATTAGGAACAGTCACAGCTGACCCGACATAGAAGAATGCGACACACAAAAGATCTAGTGAACTACATAACTGAAAATTAACTCGAGGAACTCAACAAACTATACAAGCTGACACACTCACAATAAGTGAAAAGGAGATTTCTACTGAATAAAACAAGACAAATCTAATCATATATAACGCGTTGACATGCGGAAAACAGGTCATTACGCTGAGGAAAGGTTTCAAACATTTCCCAAGACAATGTCAAATCTTACTCTATCCACCTACCTGAACAACAAAAGTCAACCGAACAGAACTGTATACACTAGTTCAAATGACGCCATAAAACTGTTACAAACCACTGTCAGAGTCAATGATGGATAGCATTCCCGAGCGGTTTATATATTCCGGCTACTTAGAAGCCGCACCGCCGCCTGTTGCAGACTAACAGGGACTAAATGGACCTATCTGTGAGAATTAATCATGCCAAATTTTGATTGATGTTAACACGATTTACAAAATAGGCGAATGCTTAGTTATCTTCTCATGCGAACCTGCCATTTGACCCTGGCTAAACAGAGGTGCAGACCTTGAAGGTCGGACATGAGCAGCTCACATTCCTATACGCGCGCACGCGCGCACACACGCGCACGCACACACGCACGTGAAAAAATGAGAGTTGGATTGCTGTCTGAGACTAAAAGGGTTTTCTGGATATTTTAGGAGTTATCTTCTCGGAATATAGAGAGATAGTTCAATGACTCGGGCTTGAAAAATCATTGGTTCTAGTTTTAATTCAACTGAGGGCCCACTGTGAGAATGAGCTCCTCACATATCTCCTAGCTCCCGCTGTGAGAATGAGCTCCTCACATAATTCCTAGCTCCTATGGCTCCAACAAGTCTCAGGCTTAAGGGGTCCGATAAATTGGATGGCCAGGTGTCCGAGAAGAACAATTATCCGAGCAGCTTTGAAAACAGACTGTGCTTCGTATGATAAAGAATCTATACCAAGTTTACGTTTAGAGTCAGATATATACAGATAGTTACAAGTTACAGATTATATTTCCAGTATTTTTGATCTACTGGTATGTGAGCTCAACCGACAGCCAGTCTAACTACCAGTATAACTAATTGCATTCTCATAGCTTTGGTGAGGACAGAATGCCTTTAAGCTCTCACACCTTTACATGCTGTGAGGATAGAATGCTTCTAAACTCATGGTGAGGACATAATATTTCGAAGCTCTCATAACCTAACATACGGTGAGGATAGAAGGCCTCTGAGCTCTCATACCTTTACATGCGGTGAGGATAGAATGCCTCTAAGCTCTTGTGTGTGTGAGTCCACCTCTTTGCCACGGAGATAATTCTGTACAGCTTGTTGGGAGGTACTGGCCTCTGCGGTTACTGGTTTAGCTGCCTGAGCGACATTTATCTGATCATAAAGCTGAAAGGAAAAAAGGGTCGCTATATTACAAAAAATCAACTGATTGGGCTGCGATGGTTGGTGTGGATACCGGTGTTGGCAGGCCACACAGGTTTGGAAATGCTCAGACGATGTAACCTTTATTTAGTATAGGATTTGATGAGTGTGTGCGGGGAAAACGGAACGCATAACATAAAGAAAGTTAGTCACACAGGCAATGCTTGTAAAAGAAGTTTAAGTAAGCTTTCAAAGCGCAAAATGACCGGGAGGGTGATTGTCTGGCGGTTACCACTCTCATGGGCGATAACCCTAGAGAGGCTCAGCTCGGACGTTTCTACTTGATAAGACAGATAATCCAGAAAGAGGCGGCCGGGTGGCATCGTGCGAACCAGCTGCCCGTTAAACGCACGACCTTTCAACTTTCGCGTAGTGAGACAACAGCAGATGAAGGTATTTTACGATCGACTCACGACATTCAGTCATGCGTGGTAGCAGACTGAACCAACAAACGCCTCTCGGGTAATCAGCAGTCCCGACTGAGAAACTTCGACAACAACTCACAAACAAATACTCATCCACTAGAAAAAAATGCAAATTTATAGACAGAATGCTTTCGATGTGGAATGTCATTTTTCCTACGACGATGAAGAATTACCTCGGTTGACAAACTTCCCGCAGTGCGAGATGAGAAATGACCAATTTGTCCTTGATGTGACTACATGGAACAGCTCGACATGGCGACACACTCGGAGTAAAAGTAAATCTGTCCAACAGCCTAACAGGATTACAGACAATACTTATTAGACACTATTGATCAGTTCATACTCCCAAGGTGTTACTCTTGTTACATATCAAATATCTTTAGCCCCGGTCACACTGTAGAAGCTTCGTTAAGCTTCAATACCAGCGCGCTCAATGCGCTGCTTCAATAGTCAGTCCATGAACAGGCGAGAGTTGGGAATACTTATATTTTAGGCGCCTGGGTTCAGAGCGGCGGTTCGTTTGCCCAATCTGAGCGAGTGTGTTATGAGAAGCTATAACCTCAGGCTACACGCTGGCAAGGCTATAATCCGGGTAAAGATTTTTACAAGTTTCTCAACTATTGATTGGTTTGAGTAAATACTATAATTAGTGATGGTGGTTGATGAGGGCCCTAAGGTAAGGATTAATACTCGTTTGATTAGGACAGTACAGGCCCGGCAAGGACTTCTCCCATGGCACTGATGTGTGGAGAATGGCAGTGTGTTGAGAATGGCAATGTGTTTTAACGGCAATGTATTTTGAATGGCAGTTGGCTTCGAATGGCAACGCGTTTCCATATTATGTCACAAACCTGCATCAACCTGAATGCCGACACTACACAAACTGTCGATCGCCTTATTGAGGTTGCATGCCGGTACATATTTTTTGCGCGCACCATCACAGGATCGACAACTCGAATGATGAACTTACCACCAGTCGTCGGTATTCCAGCAGATACTGGGTCAGTAGCGCGCAGAGACTGGCAGCATTAAGTGATGTCAGCGCGACTCGACGTCTATATCTGTTACGATCATCGCTTTGTTTGTGCATTTCCGATAGAGGATCCATGTTGACGTCGGGATGAGAGCTCGTCAGACGATGAGGGGTGCTTCACAAGCGACGTTTCCTACTTATCCTGTCAGTGAATGCTGCCACTTCAGCTCTCTACAGTCAGCGGTTAATCTCGCGTCTGCAGAGTTAGCAGCTAGTCAGTACGTCGCTGCCGTGAGGCTGCACTCGGTTTGGTTCTTTTGCTGCCTGTTACCCTCGGGTTGCGACAGAAAGCGAGTATTTTGCTGAACAGAGGCACGGTTCCACAGTAATAATTAGCTCAAATAAAGCCTATTACAGTTTCAATCAATTCGTTTCGAGTGCTTGGAAATCCAGCGCTACGGTTAATATCAGACAACCAGCGATAATATCAATTACGTTCCAAATGTCACGCTCTCAAGTCACAGGTGCGGCAGCAGCGCTTCTCACTAAGCGAGAGCTCTTGGCGATATCCCTCCTTGCTGGCTGGCGTGGCGTGATAGTGTGACCACGGCTACTGAGAGCGCGCGGGTCAACTCCTTTGGGTGCTGGCACTCAGCATCTCATTAGTGCCAGTAGAGAGTAGAGCGATAAATGAAGTCAACGCGGTCATGGCCGCGTTCTTCACTGTCACCGGGCGGATTGTGTTTAAAATCAATGGTGCAATTATAATTTTAGGCCTAATCAATAGAACGACAATGACATAGGGGAGTCCATCCGGAGAATAGGATTTATGCGCTGGAAAACTGACCCAATCCCAGCGCGGCAGCAAACGTGAGGAGTGGTTCAGCAGCGGTAAACCATATCAAGACGTTCAGCCATACCATAACACCTTATATAGCCTCGGTCCACGATGAATGATGATGATGCCTGTACGCTTGTCAGACTGACAGATGTCATGATGAATTGAATCAATACCAACCTAATAGGCAATGGGGCCTTCGGAGAAACATACTTCAAATGAAAATGTGTAGGAAGATAAGAAGGTCATGAAGTGAAGGTTAAACAGGGATTAAAAGCAAAGCCAGCGATGGGTACACAAGTCCTGGTGACATTATTTAGCAATCTATACTCAGAAAACGTGATATAGAGGTAACCTCCCTCCATAGCAAATAAGGACATTAGGGCTAAAAGTAGAACATCAAGAGTAGACAACTCTCTAACTGGAGGGAAAAAGTGTGAGCGACTGCTTCACCAACGCAAATATAAGTAGGAGAGGCAAAACTGAAGCAAACTATGAAAAAAGAGACTGAAGTAAGGATAAATAACGAGACAAGGCTAGACTAAAGACACTGACTGAGGAATGGGGTATATACACCACGTGTAATATTAGTGTGCACACGCGAGGGTATTACCATGGGGGTGAGGTGAGAGAGCACAGCTTTAGCTAGTTTGATAGCTGATAGCATGGGCAAGGTGTTCCACTCCTATAACATTGGGGGTAAAATCAGTAGCTGGACAACTAGCGGGAAAGGTTCTGCAGGGAAACCGAGTATGGGAGAACCTATTGGCTGCCTGACCCACGCACATTGATATAAATGAATGGATCAGTAATCGCAAATCTCGAGGTCAAGCAAACGGATTCCCTTTTTGACACCACAACTATAAGCAAACTATCCAGGAATCGCTACAATTACATCCTGAGTGGTTTTTACTGTATGTTAAAAAGCAAACAACTCCGCATTAGTTTACGGTTTCTATGAAATTTACAGCTAGTCTAATGAAGCCGTTTCATTTTGATGACATAAGAACCTCATGAGACTATAAGCGGAGTCAGCCTGAGAGTCAGCGGACAGATTGTCAATCCATTATTCATATCAATGCCCACGCATGACTCCCATCCTTGGGCTGATATCATTGGTAGAGAATACAATCTACTGACTGAAGGTGACAGGGAAACCACCTCAGTACTATCCCACGCCACCATAACAGGTCATAAGAAATCTGCCTTCAGTAGTCTAACTCATCATGATAACGATACTCACTGACACAAATATCAGCATTATGTGGCATTCATCCTCTGTCTAATGCAGTACTGATCGCTAAAAATACCGTGATGCTGCGCCATGCGTGTGTGTGTGGTGGCCTCTGGCAGAGAAGGACTTACCGCGAGTAGGGCTTGTAGCTGGTCATTCTGTAGGATGTGAGCGAGGAACTCGGAGTCACCCTCCGGCCCATCGACGAGTGCCCGGATATCCTCCAGGCTGTCCAGTATTGTGTTTACAGCTTCTATAAAGAGAACAATCATCAACATAATAGGCACCAGCAGTTTCAGTGACTTGAGGTGCTTGAACACTTCATCAGGTGTCCGGTCCGATTCGGACCGGATGCTCGAGACGGACATCAGACCCCCCAGAAATGGAGTGAAAAGGCCTTGTCCGATCGGCCTCGGAAGCTCTCTCGGACGCCCGACCGTTTGTCTCCCAGAGAAAAAATGAGTCCAATCGGCCTCCGACGTTTGACTCATCAACCAATCAAATGGTCTTTCGCTGATTACCTAGCATCATCCACTCGTTGGGAGTGAAAAAAACGCCTCAATTGGTTAGTGTTGGGACGTAACGTTTCATACTAAGTAAGGGGGTATGGTGGAGTCGACTGGGCCAGAGACAAAGTTTACGTTCAATATGTCGACTGTGCCCAGGTCCTGTAGCCTCACAAGAAGCTGCACTATCGTGTTCGAGGTTACTATCGTGATGTCTGATCTGAAACGCCACATGCATTTTCAACTGGACAATCCGTGAAAAAGCAATCCATACGCTCTGGGTCTCCACTTCGGGACTGTATTGCATTCCGTAATACGAGGTAGTGATTATCAGGACAAGACAACTCTGAATTTGAAGGCGCATACAGAGCAAATGCCTGGTTGCCAAAACTGGAATCCCCAGTCATGATCTTTTGCCTCGGTGTAGCAACATTCAACTAGGACCGTGCTACAGCATGAGCAGTAAAAGACAACTTCTTGTCAAATTCTGCATCCTGTATTGGACAAACTTAAAACCACTCCTTCAGTAGAAAAGATGCGTCTAGGTGAGCAGTAGGCGTTGGAAAGCAAACCGAGCGGGTAAATTCATGTGAGCCATGCACTCGTGATTTGCTGGCCGGCTGACTTTACAGTCGGTTTTTTGGATAGACAATACGGATTCAGACTACATTAAGTCCTCCCCAATACTCAGTCATTGAGTCGTCTTCTCCTGTTTATAAAATTGCCAAATCAAATGGGAAATGGGCCTTCTAAATGTGAACTGAACTGAGCTGACTTGTAGAGCTGCGTTGAGTTGACTGAAATGTTTTGCATTTGCTGTTGCCAGTTTTGCTACGATTTCGGCTAAATTTCAAGGGGATATCAACAGAACTGATCTGAATAAACTTGAACTATGACTATTGGTTAGTTACACCGGCAGTCAGCCAGTCAGGCAGCACTATGAGAAGGTTGCCACCAAGGGTTCTCCCCAACTCAGACATGGCGATCTCACTCCACGGCCTGTATGGAGACAATATAACTAATAACTTACTTGCAGCCATGAATTGCTCTTCTTGCATGTTAATATCCTGAGAAGGTGCTATATCAGGTAGGAGAGATAACTCCGGGGTCAGATTAGCTGACCATTTAGCGCTGGAGACTGCAGCCAAAACGGCTCCCTGTAAAACAGAATGGTGATGGCGGTATTAGTGTGGGTATGAGAATCAGTCATCACTGCTATGTATATGGATGTGTGATGATATACGCGAGAAGAGGTTTACTGCTATGGTAGATATACTAGACCTGTTTTTGAAACCTCACAGGCTATCGTTGCACTTAGAGACAAAAACGAGCGAAGTCGTTGGTGTTCGGCCGCGATGACAGCCATCGTTAGGGTTTTAAAAATAGGTCTACTGAGAGGGGACTTGTATACTCCAGCCACCACTCAAGATTGGCTTATTCGGAACCCGGCAATCATCTAGTGAAACACAGTTTTACCAAGTAATGACACGGCACCAAGGTTTATAGGACAAGGAAGAGAAGACGCTTGGGAACACAGGAAATCGAAATATTTCAATGTAACGACTGCGGGGTTGTCGTTTGATCGGAAGGTATCATGCTATCTTCTCTCTCAGTTTACACCCCACATAACATGTGTTAAATTCCAAGTGCGAAGTTGTAGAGTTTTTCTCCAGTTAACTGGGGGACATGGTCAGAGCTCATCATCGAAATAAGGTTGGATGTCTCATGTCACCACCACCGGCTTTATTGGGATCCAAATGCACGACTCAGACTACTTGTTCATAAGTCTTGCGTGATTCCAAGGTTCCATGTTATTGAGATGAAATGTAGTGAAAGGATTAGTGACTAGTTGAGAATGGCTCTGAATTGAGGTCTGATTTTAGCTTAATGTGGTAAGGGGGTGTGATTCCACCGTCTAAAGAGAAGGCAGATGCGGGACAGAGATAACGCCATGAATAGCGACTGAAACAGGACTGGTATGAAAATAAAGAGTTAATTCTTCACGAGAATCACTGCAAAACCTCATGAAAACACGCCTACTAGTGAAAACCCCTACACCACAGAGGAAACCTAACTACATGGGCTAAGCCAACATAACTTGTTTATAGAATAAGCATATCAATCATAGACTGATGTCAAGGAATGGTTTCTGTAGGTAGGTACAGATAAGCAACCCTATCAGTGGCTACATAATCAGAGTAATGCAAGCTATATACTGGTCTGGAAAGTAGAGTTTTTCTATAGCTTGAAGTACAAAATCTCGCTAAATGATGCCCTTTGTAGCACAATATACCTCTTTGTTCAAAAAGGGCACACTTCCGACCGCGACATCCGAACCTAGTCTCTTGCCCTTGCGTTCGTTAAGCTTGATTGTTGCGTTATAGCATTGACCAAGATACACTTTCAATGGCTGACAAGTACATTGTCAATTGTACCAGGAAGGTATAGTTTTGTTTATTCATAAGACAAAAGACATATGACCTGGTGTTAGGAGATTGGCAGCGGAATACCTGACACTCGGCCAACTCGAGGAGGTGATGACTCTAGCCTGCTTACTGACGAAACTCATGAGCCTTTTTTAGAACTTGATGGACATCCAAGAGCATGCCAAAGAAACCAAACCCTGGTAAATTTAATTTCAGAAGGTCTTTGGTACATCAGCAATCCACCAGTTCCTTGGTCAGATTATGCTATCCAATAGTCTTAAAGACATGTGTAGATGCAGTTGATGGGTAGATTTCATACGGCATTTCATTACATATAACGGTAGATGGGTTATCATTACATATACCTGAAGATGCATTTGCATTACATATACCTACAGATATGTTATCATCATGCTTGTATCATAAACCTAGTTAGTAGTTTTGCCAATTGAAGTCATTTGGCAGGATGGAATGATGGCTAGGCATGCTGTATGATTCACACTTACTCACCCCCCCCCCTGAAGCTTCTGGGGGTTAGGTAATATCACATCATATCACTCCTTATGTTTACCTAACCAGCTTCCTTTCCGTTCATCATTACCTCATGGAATGTGACAGTGAGGACGTGAGGTACAGGGTGGTGCTGGTACAACCCATCCTGTGGGCTATCCATTCATACAGTCAGCCTTTATAAAACTATGGACTATCCGTTCATACAATCATCCTCTATAAACCTATCAATTCACACAGTCAGTCTTTTAGATCTATGGGGCATGGGCTATGCATTGATACAGTCGGTCTTAATAACCCTATGAGCTATCCATGAATACAATCAGTCTTTATACCCTTATGGCCTATCCACTGATACAGTCAGTCTCTATAACCCAATGGGCTATCCACTGACATCCGCATCTTTTATAAATCTATGGGCTAACAAAATCATAGAGTTATTCTTTCCCTCCATGGTCCATAGATTTATGCTCTTGAGGCACAGTCTATGGGAATATCCAACATTAAGTCAGCCTATTTACAATATACCAACTCTATAGATAAACCATGAACCTATCAGAGGATAACTCTATGATCTAAGCAGGAGTAAGTAGAAGCCAGACCCATTAGGTGCATTCGCATGCACGCCACCAAAATTTTTGGAAAAATTTCGGCGTACATGTATAGCAGCATTAGCCCAGCGATTAGTTTCCATGCAGAATGGTCCATGGTGTGCCCCAGAGCGAGGCGAACTTGCACTATGGTCATTATGGTCATTGTGCAGAGTAGGATTCAACTATAAACGTTCCTAAATTAAACTCACTTCTCAAACTACTAAGCTTAGACTGTGACTGTGTAATTTAGATCACATGCCTCCAGCAGGACAATAACACTACTTTCATCACAAGGTCATATGCAGAGAACACACAGCACTGTGATGATGGTGGCTTGAGAACACCATACTTTGATATATGGGCTGCCGGGGAATACAGTCCAGGGATAGAGGGGGCATGTACCGGGAACACAATACTGTAATAGAGGGCTGCGACTGACTGACCAGCGCCTTGGCTTGCGCATTTGGCTGATTCAAGAGGTGTCCTGGTTCATGAGTACCTGACTGAAAAGATGCAGAGCATCAATCCCGAAAATTAATTACTCTGACTGGTATTCAGGACCTAACATTGTTGAGTTAATTATTTTAAGATTGGGCACAGATTGATTGCTCACCAACAATACCTAGACTTCCTTTGTAAATGCACAATCAACTAGTGAATAAAAATTCGACAAAAATGACGCTGACTTACTCACAGAATGCTAGATTCAGTGTGTAACTGTTAGCGAAAATCACAATCAATCGTGGAAATGAGATCGGTTTAACGAGCACGAAAAACTCACTCACCTTTGGTCGCTAAGTCAGTCAGTTATTTTCTTAGAGAGACAGCAAATTAGCGTTGTGTGGCCTACGCCAGTTACGCTGCTACGATTACATACACAGTGCTCTTCAGGCCATCGACTGCTATTATGTCCACAAGACTAATTGAATAACTGAAAAATGCTGCTCGCGGCCCATCCTTTAAGAGACATAGTAATTAAGTTGTCTGAACCATGAAACCGATTTGCACTCAACCGACCCAGCCTGGCTATATTTCAAGCTTCAGCCCATATAAAACCCACAGTTCTCATAATAGACTCGAGTTATGTTTACAATTTTTTTGCCCTATGTCAACTTCGCTGGCAAAGCCACTCCAAACAGTATTATGAGCAGTTCAGGTTCCTTATAGTGATGTAAAAACTAGTGGGTCTATAAAGTTTGTGTAAGTCTATATAATGGCTACTTACGGTCAGAATCCATGAGGAATGTGTATGTTTATAGATCCGATCTCACAATATACACTAGCTAGACTGCGTTACTACGCAGCTACACGCCGCAGTACAGAGAATACTAAGTGAGGTAGGGCACCATTCACTGCGTGGACCAAATTACCTCTGATTATCATTAGGCCGGCATAATAAAAGGTCACACACAAAGGTTAACTGGCAGATTGCTTTCACCTAGCACAATGATATCTTCTTTTAGGAAGAGAAGAGGACCATTTAGATGAATGGAAGAGAGGGACTATTGAGAGATTTGATAATGACTCATCACCTCTGTGTTATAGTGAAGTGAAGGAGGAAAGGAAGCTGGAAGGATAAAACTAATCAAAGCTAGTTTCTTAGGGAGAACCGTGCCTTAGTGGATAATGCATTCGGGTTTGGACCAGGTGACCAGGGTTCGATTCTAGGTATGTGTGTCACTTGGGGCTTTCTTCCTAGTCGGAATCGGATCGCGGCGTTAAATAAAGAAGGTCCACCAACCGAGTACCAGCTCTATGGATCATCCCGAAAACAACCTTAGTGATGCCATCCGTGTAAAACAAAACCATGCAGGGAGTAGTGCAGAAAGAAGCCAATAGATTTTTTCGACTCGGCGTTTAGAGTGTCACGGGCAGTTCGCCAGCATATTTTTCTCCCTACCGAGTAACCAGCAGAGATCAGAGCTTGTTGATCTCAAACATGCGGTTACAAGTGTATGGAAGTGAAAGTCTTCGCGAATCCATGAATCAAAAGACTTCGTCAAGAGTGAAAGGGAGAACCGATGCCCGAAAAAGGAATTGAACCTTTCTAGCCACTCTGCAGTATCGACTCGTCGCTTCACCTAATGCACCAAATGTAGCCAAAATCATATTTCTTACCAAGGAAGCCGGCTAAACCCAAAACTAAAATCATCACAACCACATCTTACCTTGAGTCGACGTCTGGAGTTGAATTTTCTCATTTCTTCAATAGTTTCGTGGAGGTGAGTTTTTTCAACTTGATCGCGCGCCTAAGAAGAGATGAGTTGGGCATTACAGTGAGACAACTTAGGGTAACCGTTGTTGGTTGCAAATGAGGATAATTGACCTTCAGCTACACATGGAACAAGGTAAAATAATTTTTGCATGTCTCCAAAACCTTGCATAGCTAAAGGATTTCTCTCTACAAATCGACATTCTGAACAAAATTGAAGCGGTGAGTCCCAAAAGCGACAATTTTATACGAACCAGAGGCGTCACGGTATAACTCGTCCTTCTAGTAAGGTTGCCCATGTTGAACTAATAACTGATGAGCAAGGTATGATAGTGATAAGCCAAAATACCAGCAGGAGCAACTGGTCAGTTCAGCAAGTGATGTACCAGAAATAGCAATAACTTTCCACACACGGC
>Ga0224501_10000898_pt1 | contig 22965 bp, 21 predicted proteins | sample SF_Oct11_sed_USG_4_FD_169105 | JGI IMG/M metagenome (GOLD analysis project Ga0224501, IMG submission 169105) | Sediment microbial communities from San Francisco Bay, California, United States - SF_Oct11_sed_USGS_8_1 | ecosystem: Environmental > Aquatic > Marine > Sediment | place: USA... | reverse complement strand
AACACCATCTTGCTAAGGGTGTTTCAAAACCGAGGCGACCGCCCGCATCCCATTGCCGGCAATAGGCGCCTCCCGGGTGTCTATTTCCAGACCGACCATGCTCCCTTTATTAACGACCTGCTGAAGATGGTGGTGGAGATAGCTCACCGGTATGAGATTAAAGTCTTCGCCTGGATGTCCACCCGTAATTGCGACTGGCAGCTCGACCTCAACAGCAGCTGGAGAGATATGCGGTTCAATCCCCGGAGTCGTAGCCCTGAATATGGAGAGTTCCTCGACCTGTTTAACCCAGAGGTGGTGGACTATCTTGTCCATCTCTATCGGGACTTGGCTCGTTATTCCATTGATGGGATATTACTTCAGGATGACTTGATTTCCAGAAGCACCGAAGGGTACAGCCATTCTGCCCGAAGGCTCTACTTCCAGAAGTTTGGCAAAAAACTGCAGCCTGAAGCTATGTATGTCCTCAATGGTGGCTCTCTTTCCTATTCCCCGGATTTCTGGCAGTGGGCAGCCTGGAAGAGCCAGTATCTCCTCTCCTTCGCCGACACTTTGAGAAAAGCCTGCCGAGAAGTGAATCCAGCACTGAAGTTTTCGGTAAATATTTATTACGACACCCTTTACAGCCCCCGAAACGCTCTGGCATGGCTCTCCCAGGACTTAAGCTCCTTGCTCTCCTCCGATTTCGATTATCTTTTTATTATGTCCTATCACCGACAGATGAAAAGGGAACTCTCCCTTTCTCTGTCTCAAACTTACAGCCTTCTCACAGATATGATGAAGCTATTGAGTGAGAGTCCCTCTCAGGGGGATAAGGTAGTGATGAAGCTTCAGATGAGGGATTGGACTACCGGTGAGCCTATACCCTTTGCCGAACTAAACGATATGTTGCAGATTTTTCTCCGAAACAGTAAAGTCGGAATTGCCCTGGTTCCTTATATCAGAGGTACCACCAGCACTCAATTATTGAAAAGCATTACAAGGTAGCGAGTCACTGAGAGAGATTTTTTCTTCTTGGATTTTATTTAAAGTGCTGATTTTCTTAACTTTAAGTCTATTGAAATAATTTTCAGAGATATATCCTGCTATAAGCCAATAATTGTTGCAGCTCGTAAATATTTATTTTTTTCTTGACAAGTTTATAGAAGTTAATTAAAGTTTTTATTTATGGAGAGATGAAATATTTTTCAAGTAAACGGTCAAGCGGAAACTCTTCGGACAGAACCGATTGGCTATTCTTGTTCAGCCTGCACCACGCTCTTCTTCCCGGTAGATGACTAGTCACTGCAAGCAACTGAACTGAAACGAAGCATGAATGTCCAAAGGTCACCTAATGGCAAAGCCTGAAAATAGATTCACTAAAGGTATAACCATATTATTAACAATTCTTACAAATGGGAGGCAACCATGAGGAGGGTATTAACTTCAGGGATTTTTATAGTGTTTTGTTTTTTTACTTTAGTCATTCTGGCGCAGGTGCCTCAGTTGCTGAATTATCAGGGGAGGCTGACCGATGATAAGGGAATACCGATTACCACCGCTACCATAGTGAGGTTCAGCCTCTATCAGGGAGGTGATGCCGCCACCCCGCTCAGCGGCACCCTTTGCTACCAGGAGGATGCCTCGGTCACCCCGGATGACAATGGGGTGTTCAACCACCTCATCGGCTCGGGGACGGTCATCTCCGGCACGCTGGACTCAACCGTCTTTCAGACCGCCGAACCGGTCTATCTGGAGATAACCATTGAACCTGCCGGTGCCAATGAGACCCTGCTGCCCCGCAAGCAGATAGTCACCGTGGGCTACAGCTTCAAGGCGGAGGTGGCGGATGATGCCGACACCGTGGACGGTCAGCATGCCTCGGCTTTCTCTGCGGTGACACATAACCACGACCCGGACTATGTCAACGAGGGTCAGGCTGACTCCGTCACCAGCTCGATGATAGTAGATGGGACCATTGTGGACGCTGACATTAACGTATCAGCAAACATCGCTGCTTCTAAGATCAACAGCACTGGTTTAGATGCCGACCTGCTGGATGGAAAGGACTCCGAAGATTTTGTGCATACCGCAGGGGATGTTATGACCGGCACCCTTACTGTTAACACATCATCATCTTCACTAGCATTAACTGGCGTAACTTCAAACACCAGCGGAATGGGCGTTTATGGCTGGGCCTCTGACACCACCGGCAACACTTGTGGGGTATATGGTACAACCCCTAGCACCAGCGGTAGGGGCGTTCGTGGGTATGCCAGCGCCACCACCGGCTACATTTGGGGGGTACTAGGGGAAAGCAATAGCAGCACCAACGGTGGGGGCGTTTTGGGGATAGCGCCTAATTTTGGCGTTTGTGGTAATGCCACTGACACCACCTATGCCAATTATGGGGTATATGGTCGAAGCGACAGCACCTCTGGTCATGGGGTTACTGGCGTTGCCTATGCCAACGACGGCAACAATTATGGTGTATATGGTATAACTTATAGCTCCAGCGGCTATGGCGTTTATGGAACCGCCCCTAAGTATGGAATTTATGGTTTTGTCACCGACTACACCGACACCAATTATGGGCTATATGGTAAAAGTTATAGCACTAATGGTTATGGCGTTTATGGGATTGCCATTGCCCTCAGCGGCACCACTTATGGGGTATATGGTCAAAGCGATAGCCCCGACGGTCGGGGCGTTTATGGGAATGCCACTGCCACCAGCGGCGTAAATTATGGGGTATATGGTATTAGCAGTAGCGACAGCGGCTATGGTGTTTTTGGAACCGCTCCAACTTATGGCGTTTTTGGAGAAGCCTCTGCCGCCAGCGGCACCGCTTATGGGGTTTTTGGTAAAAGCAATAGCGACAGCGGTAAGGCCGTTTATGGCTGGGCCAATTCCACCAGCGGCACCACTTATGGGGTATATGGTAAAAGCGATAGCAACACCGGCATAGGCGTTAGTGGAGAGGCCACTGCCACCAGCGGCACCACTTATGGGGTATATGGCTCGAGCCAGAGTCCCAACGGTGCTGGCGTTTATGGAGTAGGTCATTACACCCCCGGCTATGGCGTCTATGGGTATGCCGATGCCTCCTCCGGCACCACTTATGGCGTATATGGTAAAACCACAAGCACCAGCGGTTGGGCTGTTGTTGGAGAAAGCTATGCATCAAGCGGAGTAAATTATGGTGTAGTAGGTGTGAACAATAGCCCCACCGGTTATGGCGTGTATGGGAATGCCCAAGCTAACAGCGGTACAAATTATGGAATATATGGTACAACGAATAGCGCCAGCGGCTATGCGGGCTTTTTCTCTGGCCATGTTCGTGTAACCAAAAACTTATATGTTATGAAAGACTTAATCGTTGATGGTAATAAGACCTGCGTGCAGCCGATAGATAACGGGAAGAAGGTGCTCCTTTATGCTATGGAAAGCCCGGAGATATGGTTTGAGGACTTCGGCACCGCTAAGTTCAACAACGGGCAGGCGGTGGTGCAGTTAGAGAGTGTCTTTACCCAGGCGGCGAACATCGAAATGGGCTACCTTATCTTCCTCACCCCTATCGGAGACTGCAATGGTTTATACATTGCCCGGCAGGATAAAGACGCCTTTGAAGTGCGGGAGCTGGGAGGCGGAACCTCCAGCATCAGCTTCTATTATCGTATTGTCGCCAAGCGAAGGGGGTATGAGGAGGTGAGGTTTGAGGAGTTCACCGAGCCTGAACAGCCACCCGAGGAACCAAATCTCCCCATAGAGAGGAAAGAGGGCAATCTCAAGTAACGCAGACGCCCGTAACATTAAATAGTTTCTCGCAGGCAATTAATAAAACAGGGTGAATAATGCCTGTTTTTCTGGTATAAATCTTCATCTCTTAATAGAATTACGCTTTAGCTCCTCAGCTTATATTATATTTCGTATCAAAAGTAGTTTTTTCAACATATCAAAAATTATAGTATCTCTCTGCATCGAGCACAAAGAAAAGGTTGTCACCAGAAAATAAAATTGTTATACTTAATAAGGTGGAGTTGGCAAATTGATATGATATTTTAGAGAGAGGGTAATTAAAATCATTAAGCTAAGAGCCGTCACTCTCAGGGAAGCCTTCCTTCTGGCGGTGATGCTGCATCTTATTCTCCTGCTATTGGTGAAGGTTCCTGAATACCGTGAGCTCGCCATCGCCCAAGCGAAGCTGCAAGCCCCGGAGGAGACCAAGCCCATGAAGTTTACCTTTGTGGATGTCCCCTTTGACCGAGAAGCGGAGCCCAAGCCCGAGACCGACCGCTATTCGGATAAAAACCGCCGGGCTGCGGGAGTCTCCCCCCTGAAAGAGGCAGAGAGCAAGTCCGAGCTCCCTTATTCAGTAGGGAGGTCACCTGAGTTCTCCATACCCTCCGATGTTGCCGCTGGGAAGGAAGTCCCTCCCCAAAAAGAGATTCCTCAAGCAGTTGATGAGCAGGCACTTAAAAAAGAGGAATCTCAACTTGCCCCCGGAGAAGAAGTGGAACTGAAGAAGGGTGGTGAGAGTCCTCTTGCGGTGGGAATTCCCAAAGGGGAAGAGGGCACCCAGCCTCAGCCGCCGCAGGCTCAGCTTCCTTCCACTGCCCCTCGGACAACCCCTCTCAGGGATTCCCTGCTGAATCTGGATCGCTACATAGACTCCCAGGGTTTTGACAACCAGAATTCAACCCTTAACACCGACAGCTTCATATCCTTCGATACCAAGGAGTTTGATTTTGGACCCTATGCCTATATCATTCAGAAGATAGTCAAAAGAAACTGGTTTGTCCCCTATCAGGCGAGGGTGCTTGGTCTGAGGGGAGTGACGGTATTATCCTTTCAGATTGAGAAGGACGGCAGAATTACTAATCTGAGTTTGCTGCAATCTTCAGACATCCGCCCCTTCGATGCAGCGGCTCTCAATGCCTTACAGCTTTCCAATCCTTTCCCCCCCTTGCCACACGCATACCGCAAGGATAGAGTAGGGGTGAAATTTGCCTTTTTCTATAATGTTCGTCCACCTGATTAAAGCCGCTTATAAGGAGGAATTCCATCAGACCGGATTGAAAAAAGGAGTGACTGAATGACCCTGATAGAGTTTCTGAAGGCGGGGGGGATTGTGATGATCCCCCTTATCTTTTGCTCATTACTTGCATTAGCCATCATAATTGAAAAGCTGTTGAACCTGAGACCTGCCAAGATTATAGACAGCAAAAAGTTTGAAACAATAGTCACCCTGATAGAGGGTGGGATGGTGGACAAGGCTAAAGAAGTTTGCCGTAAAAACCCGGAGATAATGGGCAATATGATCGGAGCAGTGCTGGAAAATCGGCACCTGGAACGGGATGAGATTAAAGGTATCCTCGCCGATGTCGGCAGACAGGAGGTCTCCAAGCTGGAGAAGCATCTTGGTATCCTGGGAACTGTGGCCGGAGTGTCACCCCTGCTGGGATTGTTGGGGACGGTCGCTGGGATGATCAGAGTCTTCAAGATAATAGCCGTTACCGGTGTAGGAGAAGCAGGAGCTCTCTCAGGGGGCATCTCCGAAGCCCTGATCACCACCGCCACCGGACTGAGCATCGCCATTCCGACTCTGGTGATGTACAACCTCTTTAACGACCGAGCTGAGAAGATTATTTTGGAATTGGAGAACTACTCCTTAAAAGTTATGCAAATTGTCAAAAAAAAGGAGGAGGAGAAAAGACTCCTACCTGCTGATAAGGCTATGGAATAAAGGAGTCGGAGTTTCTATAGTCCAGCCAAAAAGGAATATCCTCAAAAGGTAACAAAAGTGGAGATTATCAAAAGGAGAAGTCAAAGGAGGGTGGGCATTGATATCCATCCTCTGATAGATGTGGTCTTCCTTCTTCTTATATTTTTTATGGTAACCACCACCTTTTCCGAAAGACCGGGTATGAAGCTGGAACTGCCGGCCTCGGAGACAGCTGAAGAACAGCCTATGCGAGAGCTTACCGTGGTGCTCACCTACGATCAGAGGGTCTTTTTTCAGGGGAGGGAGATAGCGCTTGAGAATCTCTCCAATTTGCTGGAAAAGGCGTTAGAGAGGTCGTCAGAAAAAATGGTCATTATCAGCGCTGACCAGAGGGTGGAATACGGGAGGGTGGTGGCCGTAATGGACATCGCCAAGAAGAGCGGCGCCACTGGATTGACCATTGCCACTCGACCTGCTAATCAGAGGTAGAGTTTCCTGCAGCGAGGTAAGGCTAAACCTGGGTGAACAAATTTATTCATATTTAAAGATGCCTTCGTTGAGCAAACTGACCAAACTGCTGGTTTTTATCCTTTTTATTCTGCTATTGGCTCTGAGTGGGTGTCGTCCCCCCGTTATTATCCCCCCTCATCGGCTGCCCACCAACCGTGCTCTGTGGGAAGTGCTAAGAACCTCTATGGAAGAGCCTACCATCAGGATAGGTCTGGAGCTGCCTGCAAAAACAGTTCGAGTTTCTTCTGAGGGAGGCGTCTACCTGATAAACAAACGAGCTCGTAAGTTTTTCAAGGTTCGCGCTTTTTATCAAGAGGTAGCCGCCGCGCGGGTGGGTTACATCCAAAGGGAAGGCAAGAGTCTCTTTGCGGTTCAGGTGGCTTCCTTCCAAAATGAGGAAAATGCCCGCAGACTTAAAAAATCTCTTGAGGGAAAGCAGCTGGAACCGGTAAAAATCGAAGTTGACTCCGTCAAGGGGTGGTATCGGGTGAAGGTGGGGAGTTTCTCCTCCCGGAAAGAGGCGGAGCAAATCTTCCCGCGGCTCACTTCGCTGGGATATGATGATTTCTGGATAGTTGAGGAAAAAATTGCTTACGAAGGTAAGCTCAACATCAGAATAACCACCCCCCTGTATGGAAAGCTGGTAACTACCTCCGACCCCATTCTCTGCTTTCCCCGCATGGAGGAATCCCCCTTAATGGTGAACGATATACCTTTCCGAGGTGCCGTAGAGCTATTCATTGACGATTACGGGAAACTGCAGGTAGTCAACGAGTTGAGCCTGGAGGACTACCTTAAAGGGGTGGTTCCCTGTGAGATGAGTCCCCAGTTATTTCCTGAGATTGAAGCTCTGAAAGCCCAGGCCATAGCTGCCCGAACCTATGCCTTCAAAAATATGGGGAGGTTCTCAGCTTCTGGGTATGACCTCTGTCCCACCGCTGCCTGTCAGGTATATAAGGGCTACTCCGTGGAGAATTCTCTCAGCAATCGGGCGGTGAAGAACACCAGGGGAATTATCATCACCTATCAGGAAGAGCCGATCAATGCCCTCTATACCTCCACCTGTGGCGGTCATACAGAGGATGGGGAGAACATATTTACCGATGAGTTCCTACCTTACCTCAGAGGTGTTGAATGCTATCCGGAGATGGTCTCTCAGAATGCCCCTCAGCAAGCCGTGGAAGAGGAAGAGCTCATCTACACAGAGGATGGGGAATTGGCAAATGATGATCTGGCGCAATCGGTGGTTAACGGTATCCTGCCCAGGGTTAATTTCAACAAAGAATTTCTGGAAGAGGATAGCACCTATGATGATATTGAAAACTGGATAGAGGCTGCCTGCAAGTTCCTTAAAATAGAGCCTCCCGAAGAGTTAATGTACTACCATCAAGAATACGATAAGATCAAAGTTGACGAGCTGATTAACTGGCTGATAAAAGCTTTTCAATGGGAAAAGCGAGCGGGATTTTTAGTTTCTGATAAAGATATTGCTTACCTTACTCGCTTCCCCGATTTAGCTTCTGCTGCCCCCCTGACCAGACGAAATCTTGCTCTTTTTATGAGAGAAGGGGTAATATTACCTTTCAACAATGATACCCTTCGCCTCACGCGTATCCCATCAAGGGCGTTCGTATTAAAAGTCATCTCTCGCATGCTCGCCCGCATTCAGCCTTTCCCTCTTGCCCGCGGCTCTCTTCATCGTCTTCAGCAAGGAGGCATTATCATCAGATATGAGGGGAGTTTGGTTCCGTATCGTTTGTCTGAGAATTGTTTCTATTTCAAATCCTTTGCCAACAAGGAGCTGCCAACCCGAGGCATAGATTTTACAGCCGGAGATGAGGTGGTGTTTCATCATTCTGGGGGCACCATAGATTATTTAAAGGTTATCACCGACCCTCGGGGGGTATCTCACGACCGTTATTCACGATATTACTCCTGGGAGATCAGATACAGCCAGCAGGAGCTTAGCAGCCAGGTTAACAGCTTCTTTACCCTGGGTGATGTGGTAGACCTCCATCCCCTGAAGCTGGGGATATCGGGCAGAGTAGTTAAGCTCAAGATATTGGGTAAGCAAGGGGAAGTGGTCTTATCGGGACTGAGAATCAGGTCGGTATTAGGGTTGAGGGAGAATCTCTTCATAATTGAGAGGAGTACTTCTCCAGAGGGTTTCATTGAGGCGTTCACCTTTATCGGAAAAGGCTGGGGGCATGGGGTAGGGCTGTGCCAGGTAGGAGCTTTCGGCCTGGCACGCAAAGGGGCTACCTATCAGGAAATACTCCAACACTATTACTCCGGAGTGGATTTAACAAGAGCATATTGAGAGAGAAGACAGATCACAATGCTATCTTCCGGTGACCCCCTAAAAAAGAGCAATATACCTCAATTTGCCCTTGACAATTTGTTGAGGTTTCTTATAAAATTAATAAACTGTGTTAACTATCAAGCGTTCTTTGTCCTTGTTGTTGATGAATGGTTGTTTTTACATCGTCTAAATAGATAGAAAAAGGAGGTAGTTCAATGGCTTATAAGATTACTGAAGAGTGCATTTCGTGTGGTGCCTGTGAGCCCGAGTGCCCGAATGAGGCTATAACTGAAGAGGAAGACATCTATGTAATCGACCCTGAGAAGTGCACCGAGTGCGTCGGCTACTTTGATGAATCCCAGTGCGCCTCGGTATGTCCAGTAGATTGCTGCATTCCCGACCCCGACCATAAAGAGACCAAAGAGGAGCTTTTGGAGAAGAAAAAAAGACTAAGCGGCGAATAAAAAGTAAAAAGCTTGTAAGCTCTATATATTTAACTGCTCCATCATTTGGCAGTAAACTTTTAAAGGGTAAAGTTTAAATATTTATACATCACAAAAAATGAGCTAAACAATTTATTAAAAGGCAATGGGTTCTATTTTAAATCGCCAAAAAAGAGCCTCTAAGCCTGAGCAAGGTAGAACTACGAAAAGATTTATATTGCATCTCACAAAGGAGCAGTTAAGAGCTCTCCTGGTTTTTTTGTGGTTGTTGATATTAATATTATTCTTGAAAATTGTACTCCCCTCCATATTATAATTATTTACATATACACCCAGGCAGTGAGGCTATGAAAGGCAAGTGCATTATAATAATGGGACCGACGGGGGTAGGGAAGAGCGCCCTGGCCCTGTTTCTTGCCCATCGCCTGGGGGGCGAGATTATTAGCGCTGACGCTATTCAGGTGTATGAGGGTCTTCAAATCGGCACTGCCAAGCCCTCATCCCAGGAGTTGGCAGCGGTGCACCATCATCTGGTTGACATCCTTGAGCCAGACCAGAGATTCTCAGCCGGTGAGTTTATGAAATTAGCTCTGAGGGCAATTAAAGAGATAAGGGGACGGAATAAGGTTCCGATTATTGTCGGAGGTACAGGACTTTACATTAAAGCCTTGCTCAAAGGTCTCTTCCAGCTATCTCCCAGGGATATAGTATTGCGCAAGAGAATGGAGAAGCTATGCGATAAGAAAGGCTTACCATATATGCGCAGGATGTTGAAAAGGATTGATCCTGAGTCCTATGGTCGTATAGGGGAGAACGACAGGCAGCGGATATTAAGAGCGCTGGAGATATATTTCACCACCAAAAAGACTATGTCCCAGCACCTTAAAGAGAACCCCTTCGCAGAGAACAAGCTACCGGCTATCAAGATAGGCCTGATATTGCCCCGAGCGGAACTCTATAAAAGGATTAACGAGCGAGTAGAAAGGATGCTTGCCAGCGGATGGATTGAAGAAGTGGAGGACTTATTGCAGAGGGGCTATTTACCCCAGTGCCACGCTTTTAAAGCTTTAGGCTACCGTGAGATTATCGGTTTTCTAAATGGTGAATACCCTGCAGAAAGACTTAAGGAGCTTATCCAGCAGAATACCAGAAGGTATGCTAAGCGTCAGCTCACCTGGCTCAGAAAGGAGGAGGGATTAAATTGGTTTAGCCTGGGAAAAAATCCAAAGGAGGTGTTTCAAAGAATAGCATATTTTATTGAAAATCGACTCGGGGAAAAAAAGACCAATCAATTAAAAGGGAAATTTTATGAACATGAGGCCCGAAAACTTACAGGATGCCTTTCTTAATCAATTAAGAAAAGAGAGGACAATAGTTACCATCCATCTGGTGAATGGCTTCCGTATAACGGGAAGAATAAAAGGATTTGATAGGTTTGCCCTGCTAATCGAGAACAGTGGGCAGGAGCAGATGGTCTTTAAACATGCTATATCCACCATCACTACCGCCAAGACCTTCCGCAATTATATAGATTTTAACCAACTGAAAAGGGAAGATAACCGTTAACCGGATAAAATTCTTTTCTCAGGAGGACGGTTCATCATCGAATATCAGGAGAGAGCTTTATTAGTGGGGGTTTATTCCTCTCCCAGAGAGAAATGGGAGGCGCAGGACTCCCTGGAGGAATTAGCCAGTCTTGCCCGAACAGCCGGGGCAGTGGTGCTGGAGAGCGTAGTTCAGTTCAAAGAGAAAAGAGACTCCCGATTTTGTATTGGCAAAGGGAAGATAATAGAGCTGTCTGAACTTTGCCAGAAAGAGGGAATAAATTTAGTTATATTTGATGAGCCGCTATTCCCTTCGCAGGTGCGTAACATCGAAGACGCCATCGATCAAAAAGTTATTGACCGAAATCAACTGATACTGGACATATTCGCCCGACGGGCAAGGAGTAAGGAGGGAAAGCTCCAGGTAGAATTGGCTCAGCTCAATTATCTTCTTCCCAGATTAGGAGGTAAAGGGCTTTACCTCTCACAGTTGGGAGGCGGCATAGGTACCAGGGGACCTGGGGAAACTAAACTGGAGTTCGACCGCCGGAAGATAAAAAACCGAATTGCTAAAATCAGACGGCAGATTCAAAGGGTTGTCATTTTCAGGGAACAACAGCGGAAACGAAGGGAATCCCGTCTCATTCCTTTGGCCTCACTGGTTGGATATACCAATGCCGGCAAGACCACCCTTTTCAATCTTCTTACAAATTCGGATGCTCCCACCAGCCACGACCTTTTCAATACCTTGGACCCTTTGATTCGGAGATTAAGACTTCTCAACGGTCAGCTCTGCCTCCTCTCGGACACAGTAGGCTTCATCCGCAAGCTCCCTCCCGAACTTATCGCTGCTTTTCGAGCTACCCTGGAGGAGGTAAAGAAAGCAGACCTGCTCATAAATGTCATTGATATCTCTGATCCTAACTTTTTAGAGCAGCATAAAGAGGTTAATAAAGTTCTGGAAAGCTTACCTGTTACCCATCGCCCGATTATAAATGTGCTGAATAAAATCGACCTAATACCCACCACTATGCTCTCTGTGCAGGGCAGGATGATAGATAATCCCATTTATTTATCCGCCTTTACAGGAGAGGGGAAGGACGCCTTACTGCGAAGAATCGCTGCTCTGCTATCAGAGCGCAGGGTGGCGGTCACCTTTGAGATACCACCGGCTGATGGGAAACTCCGCTCCTTACTGCATCGGGAAGGACGGGTTTTGAGGGAGGACTCCCGGCTGGAGAACATGCTGGTTGAAGCAGAGGTGCCCAAAGCGATTGCACGGAAATATAGGAAATATCTTGTTGGTAGTGAGAAATAAGAGTGAATGGAAAACTTCCATCGCATCATATTTTCTCTTGACATAAGTAAGAAGATAAGCTATTGTTTTTGGTGATTCAGCTATTAAAAAGGCAAAGAAGGAGAGAGTCTATGAAATTAACATATAAAATTGGCAGCCTTGCTTTAGCCTGTCTATTAATATTAACCTTCAGCTCCTCAGGATTCTCACAGGCGAAACCCCGGGTCGCGGTAATCGACTTCGAAAATAAGAGCACCTGGTATTGGTGGGGTGAAAGGTTAGGGGAGGCAGCGGCCGATGTTTTTGTTACCGAACTGTTGCAATCAGGGAAGTTCTCTGTGATCGAGCGGGAGAAGCTTAACGCTGTGCTTGCTGAACAAGGGCTGGGAGCTTCAGGAGCGGTAACCCCTCAAACGGCAGCTCAGATTGGAAAGTTATTGGGCGTTCAATACATCCTCACTGGCTCGGTCACCCAGTTCAGCATTAGCGATGTCGGTGGTGGTTTTCGTTCCCTGGGTGCTTCGGTAACCACGGGCAAGGTGGTGCTTGATGCCCGCTTGGTTAACACTACCACCGGGGAGATTGTGGTGGCAGAGGAGGCTGAAAATAATAAGCGTATGGTGGGTGCCCAATTCCGCAGTGCCCGCTTCAAGCAAAGCTACGATTATGGTTTGGCTCACGAAGTCATGCATCCGGCGGTGGTAAAAATCACTGAGAAGATAGTTGATTCTGCTTCCGGGCTGGCTGCACCAGCAGGGCAGGGGATGGTAGCCGATGTGTCGGATGGTGATGTCATCATCAACCTTGGTGCCAATCACGGGGTCAAGGTAGGGGAAATTTTTTATGTCTTTCGTAAAGGAAAGACCGTTATTGATCCGGCAACCGGACAACCCCTGGTCACCAAAGAAAAGCAGGTAGGAGAAATAATAGTTACCGAGGTAGAGGATACTTATTCCACCTGTTCCATAAAGAGCGGTGAGGTGAAAGCTCAAGATATCGTGAGGAAGAAGTAGAAGCATTTGTAGGCTGTAAAGGGGGGATTCTTCCACCTTTTGGGTCTGATTTTCCAGGTAAAATGGCAAACTCAGCATTCAATATCGCTAATCTGTTGAGCATCAGCAGGTTAATCCTTATCCCGGTTTTTGTAATTCTGGTAACCTATTCTTATAAGGGGCTGGCGTTCTTTTTCTTTCTGGCAGCTGGTATTACCGACCTTCTGGATGGTATTATTGCCCGAGTTAAGGACATAAAAACCCCTATAGGAACTTTCCTCGACCCTTTAGCCGATAAGCTCCTGTTAGTTTCTGCCTATTTTCTCCTCAGCCTTCCCCAGTTGAAACTGGCAAATAGGGTTCCTGTATGGATAACTATTATCATAATCTTCAGGGAGATTATCATCGTATTGGGAGCTTTCTCAGTGCAAACGGTCACCGGGAAGTTCCGTATCATTCCATCTATTCCTGGAAAAATAACAACCGATGTTCAGTTAGGAACCATATTCTTTATCCTTCTTTTCAATTATCTGGAAAGAACCTCGTTCATCATTCTGTGGTTGCTCTATCTTACGGCAGTGATGACCATAATTTCTGGACTCCATTACATATATCGTGGAACTAAGTGGGCTGCCGAGCTTACCTCCACCAGAGATGCCCAGCAATAGGAGCCCTCTTTTTCTCAATCTTGAAGAGTCATGACAAAGCCAGAGTCAAAAAGACATCATGGCCCCTTGAAAGTTATCCTCACTTGCTTTCTGGGTTGGTGCCTACCAGGAGCAGGGCAGTTGTTTATGAGAAAAAGGAGCACAGGGCTGGTGTTTCTTGCCTTGATTCTGGCGATGTTCTTATTGGGGCTTGTGATGGATGGCAAGCTTTATTTTATTGAGCGGGGTCAACCACTATCCTATCTGGCAACTCTGGGAAACATTGGTATGGGTCCTCTTTATATCATCTTAAAAGTGGCTGGTTATGGTCAAGGAGATGCATATTCTCTGACTCACGAATATGGAAACACCTTCATCTTGGTAGCCAGCTTGCTGAATGTTCTGGTGATTCTGAATGCTTATGATATCGCATCAGGAAAGAAAGATTAACCCGAAAGATAGTTAGCAATGAGAGACCATTTTTTAGTTTTGCTCCTTTTCTCTTTAATTGTCTCCATTCTATTCTCCCTCCTCTTCAAAAAGGAGAAAAAAGAGAGACTTAAGTTTGGAATTATAGTGTTCCTCTCCTTTGTCCTTTTTGCACTGGTAATTTCCTGGGTTATGTACGCTTTCGCCCGCTGAGGAAAAGATTCTGTGAAGCAGCTGAAAATCCTTTTCCTTTTATGGCTTCCCCTTATCGGTTACATGGTAGTCATTTTCCTCCTATCAGCGCAGAGACCACGCAAGGTGATACCACTCCCATCCCCCTACTTTCTCCATATAGCTGAATACTTCATTCTCGCCTTGCTGATGTTCCGGGTGATAAATGGGGGATTCCAGAAAAAAATAGCGGTCAAAACCACCGCCCTTGTTGCCTGCTTCTCGCTGCTTTATGCTATATCAGATGAGTTTCATCAGAGCTTCGTCCCCGGAAGGAACGCTGACCCCTGGGATGTGTTAGCAGATTTTGCGGGGATAGTTGTTGGACTAATGGTTATCTTCGCACTTCAAAGACGGATAAAGCTCACTTTATAGAAGATTTTAAATACCGAGGCTTTTCAGCAAAAACTATAAATATGATGCCCCCAAAAAGCTACATTAAGGAAGCCATCTTATACCAATCCCTTACTGAAGGTAAAGTGCAATGTAACATTTGTCAGCGGAGATGCAAAATACATCCGGGTAAAAGGGGGTACTGTTGGGACCGCATGAACCTCGACGGAAAGCTTTACACCTTAGCCTATGGTCAGGTGGCTACCAGCTGGATTGCTCCCATTGAGATAAAGCCTATGTTTCACTTCTTCCCCGGAAGCCGGGCTTTATCTCTGGGAACGCTCGGATGCAATTTTCGCTGCCCCGGCTGCCAGAACTGGGATATTGCCCATCGCCAGATTCAAGAGGACACCCCTCTCACAGAGTACATCGCTCCTGAAGAAGCGGTTGAGGCTGCCAAAAACTCAGGTTGTCAGGGAGTCTCCTGGACTTACAATGAGCCAACTGTGTGGTTTGAATACACTCTTGATTCGGCTAAGCTGGCTAAAAAGAACCACCTCTACACCAATTATGTCACCAATGGCTTTATCTCCGAGGAGGCCTTAGACCTTATCGGTCCTTATCTTGACTCTTATAGGGTTGACATTAAAGGCTTCAGTCGGCGCTCTTATGGGAAGATAGCCCATATAAGCGATTTCACCCCTATTTTGGAAAATACTATCAGGGCTAAAGAAAAGTGGAACATGCATGTGGAAGTGGTCACCAATGCGATTCCCGGATATAGTGATGACGAAAGCCAGATGAAGGACCTGGCTACCTGGATTGCCGACCATCTGGGGGTGGCGACTCCCTGGCATGTGACCCGCTTTATCCCCCATCTGCGGCTGTCCCATCTGCCGGCTACTCCGGTGGCTACTCTGGAGCGAATCATTGAAATCGGAAAGAGCTGCGGTCTGCAGTTTGTCTATATTGGCAATGTCCCCGGGCACCCCCTTGAGAACACCTATTGCCCCTCCTGCGGGGAGCTCCTTATTCGCAGAGTGGGCTATTCAGTGAGCGAATGTAATCTTGAAGGAAATTGCTGCATTTTTTGCGGAGCGCCTATTCCTATCGTGGGAGAGGTGCTCAGCGTATAAAGGACCTCGCCTTTTGAAAAAGACTAAATGTATAAATTGCGGTAAAGAGGAGAGCACCATCTCCTCTTTTCTCAGGCTGTGCTATCAGTGCCTGAGAAATGAATTTCCCCGACTTCTCCCTCACATTCGGAAGCTTCACTCCGAGAGCCGAGCTAAATTTGAACTCCCCCCGCAGCCGCCGCGCACCGAAGGCGGTGTGAGATGTAATATCTGCATCAACCAGTGCCGCATCGGGATTGGGGAAAAGGGATTTTGCGGCATCAGGGAGAACAGAGAGGGGAAGCTCCGACCTTTGTGGAGTCAGAGGAGAGCCGCATCGGTGGACTGGTACTGGGACCCTCTGCCCACTAACTGTGTCGCCGACTGGGTCTGTCCTGCCGGAAGTAGCGCCGGCTATCCGGAGTTCTCCTATGCCGATGGTCCTGAGTATGGATATAAGAACCTGGCGGTATTTTATAATGCCTGCTCCTTCAACTGCCTCTTCTGCCAGAACTGGCACTATCGCCAGCGCCTGACCCCAGCCTCGCCCACCACCGCAGAGGAGTTAGCCTCTCAGGTGGATGACAGAACCTCGTGCATCTGCTACTTCGGCGGTGACCCCACTCCTCAAATCGTCCACGCCCTGGAGGTTTCCAGAATCGCCCGCTCCCGCGCCCGGGGGAAGATAGTGCGTATATGCTGGGAGACCAACGGGAGCATGAATCCTCGCCTCCTCGACCGGGCGGCTGAATTGAGCCTCAGCAGCGGAGGGTGTGTGAAATTTGATTTAAAAGCCTGGGATGAAGGGGTCCACAGAGCCTTGACCGGTGTCTCCAATACGCAGACATTAGCCAACTTCAGAAGGCTGTGCTCGTTGATTGAGCAGAGACTAGACCCTCCGCTTCTCATCGCCAGCACCCTCATGGTTCCAAGGTATATAGACGAGGAGGAAGTCAGAGGTATTGCCAGGTTCATCAGCCAATGCAACCCCTCCATACCCTACGCCCTGCTTGCGTTTCATCCCCAGTTCTTCTTCTCCGACCTTCCACACACCTCTCGCACCCAGGCGGAACGCTGCCTCAGAGCGGCCCAAGAGATGGGACTCCAGAGGGTAAGAATCGGCAATGTCCATCTTTTGTGGTAACAGAGAAGAGAATAAGCCTTTAAAAATATTGCTATTATTTTCAAAGACTTAAGCCCTGTTCGCAAAACAAAGCTATTTTGGATATAATGTTGAGAGATAAAAACAAAAAGAAAATGCTTTATCTGTTACCGATAGGTGAGATCGAACCCTATGTTTTAGAGCATCTCATCCCCTCGCTCTCCCGGACTTTCTCGCTTCCCTGTGCTTCGCTCAAAGCAGTGGGGATTCCCTCCGAGGCTTACCATGTCAGGCGGAGGCAGTACAACTCCGAGGTCATCCTCCATCGACTGCAAACATATCGTCCCCCTCAAGGAGAGAGGCTTCTGGGGATAACCGAGGTAGATTTATATGTCAGCCCCTTAAACTTCGTCTTCGGGCAGGCAGACCTTCCAGGTAGAGTAGCCCTGATATCCCTCTGCCGGCTGCATCAGGAATTCTACGGTCTTGCGTCGGCTAAAGCCTTGTTCCTCCTGCGGACGACCAAGGAGGCGGTCCATGAGCTGGGTCATACCTATGGTCTGCGGCATTGCTATAATACAAAGTGCGTAATGCACTTCTCCAACAGCCTGAGGGATACCGATATTAAAAGCGATCGCTTCTGCAAACGATGCCAGCAAGAGCTCGAAGATAATCTGCAGATGCTGAGGTCTCCAGAACGATGAATTGCGTAAACCCCTTCGGCAAATGAGGTGTCCGGATATGATGGTAAAGGTCGGGTGCTGTGGTTTCCCCGTCAAGCGGGATTCCTATGTCAAGCAGTTCAATGTGGTGGAGGTTCAGCAGACCTTTTATCAACTCCCACAGCCTGGAACTGTGAGAAGGTGGCGGGAAGAAGTCCCTTTCGAGTTTGAATTCACCCTCAAAGTGTGGCAGCTAATTACCCATCAAACATCCAGCCCCACCTACCGCCGCCTGAAGAAGCCCATACCGGAATCTTTGAAGAAAAATTACGGCTTCTTTAAACCGACCAATGAGGTATATCAGGCTTGGGAGGAGACCGAAGCCGCTGCCAATATCCTGCAAGCCAGGTTGGTTGTCTTCCAGACCCCTCCCAGCTTTACGCCTACTGCCGAGCATATGGAGAACATGCGCAGCTTCTTCAGCCAAATAAACCGGAAGAGCTACCGCTTAATCTGGGAACCCAGGGGTGAGTGGAAGGAAGCAGAAGTGAGGGCGCTATGCCTGGAGCTAGACCTTATCCCCTGCCTCGACCCTTTCCTGGCAAAGCCCGAGACGGGGGAGATAGGCTATCTGCGCCTGCACGGGAAGGGAGGGTATAGCTATAGATATACCGACGCAGACCTCCTCTTTCTCAAAGAGAACTGCACTTCTTCGGAGACAAACTACTTCCTTTTCAACAACTTATCGATGTATGAAGATGCCCTTCGCTTCCTGCAATGCTGCTCCATCCAATAATAATGACCGCCTCCATTTAGCTGCGGATTATCTTGAGTTCTCCTCTTTTTTTCGTTAAAATAAGAAAGCTTCTTTAGTATGACAGAAAGCTGATGTTAACATGACTATCAAGAGCAGGAGGTGTGGTTTTAGTGGCTCGCTTATATGAGTATCAAGGAAAGGAGCTTTTAAAGACACGGAAGATTCCCATACCCCGGGGAGGGGTAGCTTCCACTCCTCAGGAGGCAAAGGAGATAGCTGAGAAGCTCGACTGCCCCGTGGTGATAAAAGCCCAGGCCTGGGTCACCGGAAGGGCAGCACTGGGAGGGATAAAATTTGCCGCCTCGCCTCAGGAGGCGCAGCAGTGTGCTGCCGATATTCTGGGCAGAAAATTCAAAGGGGTCACCGTTGAGAAGGTGCTGGTTGAGGAGAAGCTGGATATTGAGCGGGAGTTCTTTGCCAGTATCATAATTGACGACCAGAAGAGAGGCCCGGTGGCTATCTTTAGCTCCAAAGGGGGAACCGGCATTGAGGAAATTGCCCGCCAATACCCCTCGCAAATTGCCTTTAGACAGATAAATGTATTCAGCGGTCTGCGGGACTATCAGGCGCGCAACCTGGTCAGACAAACCGGTCTCACAGGCGGGCTTCAGCTTAAGGTGGGAACAGTCTTAACCAGGTTATATCAATTAGCTAGGCAATATGAAGCCCGCTCGGCTGAGCTCAATCCACTGGTAGTCACCAGGTCGGGCGATGTGATAGCCGCCGATTGCCGCATAGCCATCGATGACTACGCGGTATTCCGCCATCCGGAGCTTGGAATTGAGATTGCCCGGGAGCTCGACCGACCCGCCACCCCGCTGGAGAAAATCGCTTATAAGGTGGAAGAGGGGGACTTTCGGGGAACCTTTTATTTTATTCAGCTAACAGAGGACTTTAACAAAGACGAGGGGTATATAGGGTTCCACGGAGCCGGAGGTGGTGGCTCTATGATGTCCATGGATGCCCTGTTGAAACGTGGCTATAAACTGGCTAATTTCTGCGACACCAGCGGCAATCCGCCGGCTTCCAAGGTTTATCGGGCAGCCAAAATAATCCTCTCTCAATCCAATATCGATGGCTATTTCGCCTCGGGCTCCGGGGTAGCCAGCCAGGAGCAGTTCCATTCTGCCCGAGGGCTGGTGAAAGCCTTCCTTGAGGAGAACCTCTCTATTCCGGCGGTGATCCGTCTGGGAGGGAACTCCGAGGAGAAGGCGATAGAGATTATACAAACTTACACCAAAGACCTCCACGCCCCGGTGGAAGGCTATGGAAGGGACGATACGCCCGATTTCTGCGTCTCTCGCCTTGAGAAGCTGCTGAGCAAGCATAAAGTCAAACCCTCACCCCCAGCGGCTCAGAGTAAAGGGTCGCCTCAAGGAGACCTTTACTCGTTTGACACCCTGACCGGTACGCTTCGCATTGACCACTCCCAATGCCTTGCCTGCCAGAGTAAGGTCTGTGTTAAGGAGTGTATTCCAAAGATTCTAAAAATAGAAGGCGAGAAAGCAGTATTAGCCATTACCACCGAGGAAGCGAAGAAAGGGGGATGCATTGAGTGCCTGGCATGCGAGTTGGCGTGCCGCTTTCACGGAAACCAGGCTATTTCCATCCTGTTACCCATTCCGGAGCTGGAAGATTATCGTAGAGAGAGGATGCTATAATGGCTATTTTAATAGATGAGCACAAAAAGGTATTAGTGCAGGGGATAACCGGTCGGGAAGGGATGGTGCGCACCAGGCTCATGCAGGAATACGGCACCAGGATTGTAGCCGGATGTACACCTGGAAAAGGGGGGCAGGAGATTCAGGGAGTTCCGGTTTTCGATACCGCCGAAGAAGCTCTGGAAAAGGAAGGTTCTATTGATGTGAGCGCAATTTTCGTCCCCGCTCCTCTGGTGAAAGGTGCAGCCTTAGAGGCAATGGAGGCGGGAATTAAGCTATTGGTCATTGTGCCCGACCGCGTCCCCATATATGATGTTCTGGAGATTGACCAGGAAGCCACAAGGCGAGGGGTAAAGTTTGTTGGTCCCAATACCCTTGGGCTGTGCAGTCCCGGAAAGGCAATCGTAGGGATGATCGGAGGGCGGGCAGAGTTTGCCAGGCAGTGGTTCAGTCCGGGGGAGGTGGGAGTTACCTCCCGCAGCGGTGGTATAACCACCTCCATAGCTTACTATCTCAACAAACAGGGAATAGGGCAGTCCACCATAGTTCATGTCGGCGGGGATGTGATAGTGGGACTCCCGCACTCTGAGATCGTAAAGCTCTTCCAGGAGGACGAGCAAACCAAAGCGGTGGTTATGTTCGGCGAAATCGGCGGCTCTCAAGAAGAGCAGGTCGCCGAGCTCATTGCCGAGGGGAAATTTACCAAGCCTTTGGTCGCCTTCATTGGAGGAGCGGCTGCCAAAGAGGGCACCCGCTTTTCCCATGCCGGGGCTATCATTGAGGGAGGGCGGGGGACTTATCAGGATAAGGTGAAGCGATTGAAGGAAGTGGGAGCGTATGTAGTGGATAACTTTGGCGATATTCCCGCAGTCACCAAAAAGGCGCTTCGGTCAATATCCTGATAAGACAGGATGATTTTTATATATAGCCTTATTGAACAATATATTAGGAGCCCATAATGGAAGAATTACATTGGAAAACCGCCATCACCAAAGTAGAGCCTAACAAGCTCCTTCTCAGGGGGTATCGGATAGACGAGCTGATGGGGAAAGTCTCTTTCAGTCAAGCAATCTATTTAACCCTCACCGGAGAGTTTCCCCCGGAGAAGGTAGGAAGGTTGATTGATGCTATCCTGGTAGCTTCCATCGACCACGGGGCTACCCCCCCATCGACCCTCGCTGCGCTCACCGTAGCCTCCACCGGGGCTCCTCTCAACGCATCCCTTGCCAGCGGGATATTAGCCATAACCCATCTCCACGGCGGGGCAGTTGAGGGGTGCATGAGGGTCGTTTTAGAGGGGGTCACAAGGATGGAAGAGAGCAATCGCTCTCCCTCTGAGGTTGCCGAGGAACTGGTGGAGGAATACCGGGAGAAAAGGAAGAGGATACTGGGTTTTGGGCATCGGATTCACACCAAAGACCCTCGCACAGCTAAGTTATATAAGTTAGCCTCCGAGCTGGGAATTGCCGGCAAGCATGTGCAGATGGCAAAAGCCCTGGAGGAGGCGCTGTCTCGCTCCCTGGGGAAACAGCTTCCCATAAATGTCGATGGAGCCATAGGCTCACTTTTGTGCGAGATAGGTATTCCTCCTGAGATAGCCAACATCTTTTTCATCATAGCCAGGGTGGCTGGTTTAACAGCGCACATCCACGAGGAAAAAACCCGTCAGCGACCGATGAGAAGGATTCACCCCACCGACCACGAGTACGATGGACCCTCGGAGAGAACTCTACCCTGAAAAGGAGAAACACTATATATGAAGAATGAATTGCTCCATTCAATACCCGAATTCAAGCTGATTGCAGATTCCGCGCTGCGGGAGAAGACACTTAATGTATGGGAGAAAGCTCTTCGCCGCGGCAACTGGGAGGTGAGCGACCTGGAGAGAATCCCTTTTACCCTGATGATTCCCGATACTCCCATAAGCTTTAAGGACCATATACGGGCGGTAACCAGGGTCTGTATTAAGGTGGCCGAGGCTTTTAGCGAGGTCTATGGTGATAAGCTAAAGGTTAATAAAGATTACCTGATTGCCGGTGCTCTGCTCCACGATATCGGTAAGCTCCTGGAATACACCGAAGAGAAGGGAAAATTCATCCAGAGCAGGTCAGGCGCTTTCCTTCGCCATCCCTTTTCCGGGGTGGGACTCTGTTTCGAGGAAGGAATCCCCGACGAGGTTCTCCACATCATCGCCGTCCACTCCAAGGAGGGGGAGGGTGTCCGGCACTCAGTGGAAGCCATAATAGTGCACTACGCCGACTTCCTCAACTTCGACCCCTTCAGGCTATAATTTATCTTTTAAACGGAGGAGCCATGGGATTTACCTTCGCCGAAAAGGTTCTGGCAAAGAAATCGGGTAAAGATAAGGTTGTTGCAGGCGAGATAGTCACCGTTACCCCCAACAGGATTCTGTCCCACGATAATACTGCCGCCATCTCAAGGATTTTCCAGCAGCTGGGCAGGAATAAGGTGGTGAACCCGGACAAGATTGTGATAGTTTTAGACCACTGCGTTCCGGCGGCTAACGAGAAGTATGCTCTCAACCATAAAGAGATACGGGAATTCGTCACGAAGCAGGGAATAAAGGGCTTCTATGATGTAGGGACGGGCATCTGCCACCAGGTACTGCCCGAAAGAGGCTTTGCTTTCCCCGGTACACTGATTCTCGGCAGCGACTCCCACACCACCACTTATGGGGCATTTGGCGCCTTTGCCACGGGAATAGGAAGAAGCGAGGCGGCGGTTCTCTGGGCGACCGACCACCTCTGGCTCAGAGTTCCCGAGACTTACCGCATAGAGGTAGAGGGGACTTTCCTCCCGTGGGTCTCCGCCAAGGATCTTATTCTTTACATTATTGGAGAGCTGGGAGCCGACGGTGCACTTTACCGGGCAGTGGAGTTCTGCGGACCGACCATAGAGAATATGAGCATCGCCGGCAGGATGGTGCTGTGCAATATGGCGGTGGAGATGGGAGCGAAAATAGGATATGTCCCCCCTGACGAGAAGACTTCCCAATGGCTGGCTCCCCGGGTTAAGGGAAATTACGGGGTCATCACCTCGGATTCCGACGCTGCTTACGAGCGGGTCATCAGTTATAATGTGAGCAACCTTCCCCCTCAGGTAGCCCGCCCCCATCAGGTGGACAATGTTAAAGCGGTTTATGAAGTTACAGGAAC
>Ga0224501_10000897_pt1 | contig 22991 bp, 8 predicted proteins | sample SF_Oct11_sed_USG_4_FD_169105 | JGI IMG/M metagenome (GOLD analysis project Ga0224501, IMG submission 169105) | Sediment microbial communities from San Francisco Bay, California, United States - SF_Oct11_sed_USGS_8_1 | ecosystem: Environmental > Aquatic > Marine > Sediment | place: USA... | reverse complement strand
CAGGGTACAATCGAATGCTGTCACCGGGCATGACATGCCATCTTTAAGTTTTCTCCAATATTACGTTCAATTTTGAGTTCTACTCAATGTTATGCAGAGTAAAGCTCATTGGGTTACCAAATATTAGTAATTAGATCCCATTTTATTTCTATTTGGGCCATTTGGACCGATATTTGTTTTGTGGAAAAAGACCACTCGCTAGTGCTGCAATGAACGCGGCGTTGCCACTCTTCAACGATGGGGAACACAACGCCGAAAGTGCGTCTACCATCGACCGTGTCAACCCCTTTAAAAAGCAAGGGGTTGTTCTCTCTCAACTTCTTGTTTGTCTAGGGACAGAAAATTGTGCAGTCTGTTTTGCATCAACGAAGCGACCTATAAAGCAACCCTAGAATAAGTAAGCGACCAATAAAATAGCCTTGACATTTTGATAACCTTGACACTTTATAAACTAGCACGCCCACTTTCAAGCACAAAATTCTATTTGCGTGATTAAATTCACTTTCAGACGCAGCCGAGGTACATTGTTTGTGAAAACACACTTCCCAAATGCACTTTCGAGTAGTCGCACTGAGAATGCGTATGAAACCCCGTCAAAACACAATCACTTCTGTTCTTGGCTTTATCATGCTAGCTTCTTTCACACTGATTTAACTCTAAAAAAAATACGCAGAAAAAGTCACCAAATTCGAAATGCAACTCAAAAGGCATCCTTAAAGGGGTTATGACACGGTTGATGCTAGACGCCCTTTCGGAGTTGTGTTTCCCATTTTTAAAGGGAAGCAACTCCTGTAGTAGACGGACACAGTTGCCAAGGCTTGTTCAAGGGTTTTCTCCACATCAGCAAAAGATCTTTATTGTGTTGTGATACATAAGTCCTCAGCGTAAATGAACCTGTTGTGGGTTCGGGCTGGTCGTTTGACCTGAAATGCCTGTTGGGTTGACTGTTAGTGAATGGAATCATCTCCTCTTTCTAGTTCAATCAACTAAGTCTGCGGCAGTTTTTAGGCAATCACTGATGACTACTATACCATACAGATATGATTTTATACTTGCAACCATATCATGCACTGAATCACTAGTAATACCAATCCAAATTGAAAAATGCTTTCACAGAGCGACCGACCGCCCCACCGAGCAAGTCATTATAGTTAGTGGGTGGAATCGCCAAAATTCCGGTTCCGTTGCGGGATTTGGAACACCGCCAACTCTCCATAATTTGTGCCTGTGTTTAAAGGAGTTATGCCACGGTCAATGGTATACGCACCTCCAGAGTTGTGTTCCCCATTCATTGCAGCGATAGCGAGTGATTTTTTTCTATAAAGCGATTATTGGTCACTCAAGTATCGACGGCCCGAATGACACAAATAGAAATAAATTAAGATCTAATTACTAAAACAAAGTAACCTAATGAACTTAATGATGCTCCCTCCCTCATAACATCGAGTAGAACTCAAAATTGAACGTGTGTTGGAGAACATTGAAGTTATAAGATAATGCTCGCTGATAGGTGACAAACTGCACTCTGAAATCCTATTTCTATATTTTTGTTGGAACATTTTCTCTTTTTTAAGTGAAGTAAATTTCCTCCCGTGTCAAGTGGCGCATCAGAGCGGTGCCGATTCCCGTTTCTATGACCTTCGGCCATGCAGACGCGTACGCAGTAAATGCCACAGCAGTGGGGTCAGTCCACTGGTGGCACTGCATGTACTTTACCCAACTCTATCCCTGTAATGCCGAGAACCTGACAGGGAAGCAGCTGGTACCACTTAACCGAAAGCGGTTGTTGCAGCCTGGGATTGCACCCCGGCCTCCCGCATAGCAGGCGGACACTACCAATTAGGCCATGCCATGCGGTTTCTCTATTTAGACAATTCTAGGATACACCTGGAAGAGGATTTTCCAAACATCAGCACTTGAGCTGAGAAACCAATGCAAACATCAACAGCTCTGTGTTCATTCCCTATCTCAAGGCCAATTCTGTTGCATCGACAGTCTGAAAAGTGCGTCACCGATGGCTCTAAGTATGCGCTTTGGATAGGGCTATGTCGATGCTTCCATTTGAGCTGGGTATTGGGCCCATGTGTTCATGGTAGGCTTCAGAATCTGAAAACAAGTGGAGACACTTTTGGCCATGACACAACCCCTTCAATGTAAGTGTGTGCTTTTTACAGGTTTCAGAGAGATATGCCACCAAACTTGAAATTGTAAGTATTAGCTTTCGTTGATCATAATTTTCTAAATTGACCTGCGTGGGGGGAAGAAAAGACAACCCTGAAACGGTTTTCTTTCTGAACTGCTCATAGGTTCTATTCCTCCACCGTTCAGCTAGACATTGCGCCCATATTTCTTATACTGGGGGTGGAGCTGACCTGGGCATGGCCAGCCTCAACTATGCCCACTCTAATCATAGACAGTAATTTTCTTAGTTGAGGCCTGGACATGCCAGCTTACAGTACAAACGCCCAGCCGTTATCTGGCTTGACAGATAACACCCACGCTCAGTAATGAGTGGGCACCTGCAGTGTTACCATTTCAGTTCCCCTTGGTAATGGCTATGTGGGGTGATGTGGGTGAGTTGGCTCCTCAATTGGAATGCAGGGAGACTTTGTCGGAGCTCAGGAGCCGATCATGTCACTACCATTGACTTTTGTGGGTCTTGAATACCATGATTCACAGCGCTCAAGTTGTGTATTTCTAACTATTGAGCCACGGCTGCTCCCTGTTGCCTTTAGTTTGCGCATATAATAATAATAATAATAATAGTAATAATGATAATGATAGTGATAATGATAGTAACTTTCGTTGTGCAGGATATGGAATCTGAGGCAAGGACTGACGCTATATACAACGCCCAGAGCCGTATGGATATGCTGGAGGCCGGATACAACTCGATGAGGTGAGAGTCTTGAGACACCCGGTCACATATTATGTCGGTGTTGGCTCCAGCTTGGCAAATGGTTTACTGGCTCTGGGTCAGTGTGTGCCTCTAGGTGAAGATCATAATTTTATTTAAAAAAGTCAGTCTTGAGCTCTCCCATTGCTACATTTCTGCGCTTTAACAGTCAAGTTTACACGAGCGGTGATCCCACAGTAAATCACATGAATACATGCACAGAATAGTCTTTCTGACCGGTTTCTAGTGAGTAAAGTGTAGGTGTGTTATGTAACGGCTAAGCTGGTAAATAACTGGAAAGCTGTAAACCATCTGGATAAGCATTTGAGCTATGCATTTTTGTCTACAGAGATTTGATTGGAAATGTTTTATTTTTCAGAGACCGACTGCAGAATCTGGAGGGACGTGGTGAGAGCACCAGCGGCGCCACAAGCCAGGAGGCCACATCGACTCCACCACCACGCCGTGGCAAGTGGCGCCGCCTCATTTGTGCATAAGATCATTGCAGACGGTCCCAATATGTTTATTGCCCTAGGATCATTGTCACTGCAGTTCGGGGAGGGAAGCTGCTGCACCCTACTTTGTTCCTGTGTCCGAGCCCAACCGTGTGCCCAATCCAGTATGCATGGCCTTTCAAAATTTCTTTTCGGTTTGGGTAAGGTCATTTGGTCATTTGACATATCTACTTAGTATGGGGAACTTTGGTGTCCGTATCCGGCTCAATTGTGTAACCAATCCAGTATGCATGGCTTAACAAAATTCTCTTATTTGGGTCAAGGCCATTTGACATATCTGCTTAGTAGGGACCGGATTTGCTCTGACATGGCCACGGGTGGGGGCAAATGCAAACTGATCTGGCTGTAGTGCGTGATCCTGTGCCGATCTTCACATTGGGGCCCTCACCCTACCACAGCCCATCCACACCCGACTCCACTCCATCTGCGTCAGCCTGTTGTAGAATTCACAGTCAACCCAGCCTCGATTCCGTATTCTCTCTACAAACACCAAGTAGCAATCTTCTACCAAAATGCTCTGCTCTTGCTCACAAGCTGCCACTCACTCCTTTATGGGTGGAGGTTCACTTAAACCAGAGTTCAGCGATATCATTTAATCCAGAGTTGCCTAAGTGGCCACTAGGTCATTGGAGTTAACATTGCTATAAATTTACTCCTCTTCTCACACATTGGTTGTGTCTAGTCAAGGTGATATGCAATGTTTCATGCATGAAATCGATGCTTAGTTTATTTATGGTGCATAGATGTGCGTATGTCAATAAGAGTAATGGTTTTTTGTTCTTCGGGTGGTTGCCTGAGTGGCAATTAAATTGCCGATATTCTATAGAAATATTACAGCCAGATATTACTCGCGTGTTTATTTTTATGTTAGACAAAACAAAATACAATCAGTAATCTTCCCCTGCGCCCATCTTGTTTGATCATGAATGCCCTTCTTTTTCTCGCGTATGGCAAAGCTGTCGGAGTAGGTATTTGTTTTTCACCAGTTACAGTTTAGCATGGAGCACCACGTGCGGGTCTGTATCAATGCTCCAGGTTGGGGGTCAGGCAATCTAAGTCAGTTTAGATATCACCCGCCGAAACTTGGCTACTCTTATCGCGACGGGTGATCGCTGTGTGTAGTGATCTTGACCACTGGTTGGGAACTCCATTATTTTTACCGTGGTGTTCCAAAGCCATGCTCGCAATCTAGAGTGAGGTGCTTGCTAAAGGCCCACAACAGAAAAACACCCCGCTGGCAGTGAGGCTCGAACCTGCAAGCTTTTTACAAGTCGAGTTAATTAAGATTACAACATTTTTGATATGAAATGTTTTATTAGGTCAATATACTGAATGAGTGAATTTAATTGTGACTTGCGAATGAGTCTTGGGTTTGAAACCCAGAAATGTCAATGGTGATGAAAAGGCGGGCATCCTGAGCTGGAAAAGTCTCGCTGTTGACCAGGAGATAAACTACGAACATGAACAGAGAATAATAATGTGGAGTACAAGCAGAAGCAAGAACCGGAGTTTTGCAGTGTGAACAGGGGGTTGGTACACAATTCAATGACCGTGTTCTAGATCGAGGTTTTGGTTGCAGAAAGGAGGGTGTTTTAGAAATGGTGCTACTCCGATCTTGACACCATCGAAATCATCCCACCGTTTGCTCAGACTTGAGCTTGTGGTACGGATATGCTCAACCAATGGAGATTGTTTTCTCTCTAAATTTGCATTTGAAACAGAAGGGAACTCCATCATTTGTTAAGTCCGTCTGGTAGTAACATAAACATGGTGTATAATTTCACGGTTTATCCTCAGCTATTAATGACGCCTAAAATGTAACGAACTGGGCCTGTAATTGTGTAACCAGCCTTCTTTCTACCTGTCATACATTCCTGCTATAGTACCCCCATTGATGATTATTATCGCTGTCAGATAACCAAAGGTCATAAAGTGATGTTCTGATTGAATTACTCCCAAACTACTGCCAATCTGACAGCCGACACCCTCAATGTAAACTGTTTAAGTTTATGTCTCCATTTTCGATAAAGAGAATGCTACTGGATCCGAAATCTAATTTCCAGGCAAAAAATGCACGGCGATAATCCATATTGCGCCCTAAATTTGTTTTATATGGTGCTCGTGACTCCGTGATTGATAAACACATTCCGTGCTGTGAGAGATTCCATTGAGTGATAGCTGGTTTGTGGTTATGGCCAAGGTGCCAAGCTTTTTCATATCACCTAAATTCCCTTTTTATTCAGCACTATTGCCCACAGTCTAGCATTACTCTATTTTTACTCTTTCGTTGCAAAGTCTATCGATTGGGTTGGAGTATGCCATCCCACATTAATTGAGCAAGTCATTGTGAGATATTGAATCTGCCACCCCAAATGACAGTCCTAAGTTCCATATGTACACATTGACAAGCTTCTGTTAGGGCTTTAGGGCATTAGCATAGGAAATTAAGAAAACAGCGAACTGAGCATCATTCACTACCTGTTGAATTTGCATGACCAAATACTTTTATACCAGCACATTACTATGCTTATGCCTTGTGCCAATGAACCATACACTTTCATAACCCTCATCATCATTTTAATACCTTGTATTAGATCAGCAAATTTATTCAACTGCTACCGCACGCACGCTTCAGACAATGGGGGTTGTCTTTTATTTACATATTATTTGCATACTAGACACAATCGAATAATAAAATGATATCTTAAGATGATACAGATAGGTATACATTTCACCATTTACCACAATCTGATTAACAGTAAACCACTCTGTGGCTACCAACCCTACGGCTCAAGTGAAGTGGAGAGTGCAGCGGGCCTAGAAACATACAGGTGTTCTTGAGTTGATTGATTTCCAGAGTTTTGACACCATTTCACATCATTGGATTGCGAGAGGACCAACGCACCTTCCTAAGCGACACTTCAGGAACCATCCTGGAAACACGTCAATGGCTTAGTGGTGCTATCCATGTAGATGAAAATTATGTCATGCTCACTAGCAAAGCATACATAATCCTAACTGGTAGATTAATGTTATTTATAGCTCACTGCTGCAGTATTTTTCATTGTGGTAAATAATTCCAGGAACATCAATTGATCAAATCTAATACTTGTGGGTGAGAAAAGGCATTTGTGCAGTCAGGATAGTATCTATACATAGCCCAAGTTTTAACAGAAACTATATCTACTCACCACATACAGAGATGGTCAGTGAAGCTCAACCTGTAAAATCACAGAATTACTATCTTAGGGTTGTGAGTTTGCTGCTCAGTGCTGGCTTCGGATCACCCAGTATAAATACTGGATGTACCATCGGTGCAATCAGTGTGTGGGAAGTGTCAAAATCACCCGACCTGTGTTAAAATGCACCTCTCCCTTCTCAAGAAGAGTAGCCGAGTTTAGGCAGGTCACGTGTAATAAAATGGGTTAGGGTGACTGTCCCTGATCAGGAACCTGAGGAAGGCAGCGAGAAACCACCATGGCAGCCACCATCACACCATTGAAAGGTGATGAGAAACCTGCTTTCAGCAGCATACCTTATCATCATCACATGTAGACCTCAGGTTTTTCAGTCATCTTAGCTGAACTTTACGCCTTTTGATCAAAAGGTTTTAAAAACACTGAAGGTAATTTGGTGGTAATTACCGGTATACAAATTATTATTTCTTAGTGCGCAGTGAGAATTAATAGAGAACATGTGTTGCATGCGAAGCTGTACCCCTAGGCAGGTAAACAATATTGTTGACTGCTGCAAAAAACGGCTGTTTGTCAACATAGTGGATGAACCATGCTGAATTTGTTAGATGCTTAGATTTTGTGCTCTCTTTTTCTTCTCATCCTTTCCAAATGCGATTCTTTGCACATATAGGTAAATGCTATATACCTAAGGGTTGTATTTGGGGACTATATAAGCCAGTAGCATGTATGTATTGGGATATTGTCAAGAAGCAACCTCATTGGCTTCTGTTGATAATTAATAAAAATGCCACAGCCCTGAGTGGTCACTTCCTTTTCCCTTATCAGCTGATAATATTCAGGCCAGAATCAGCCGATATCACTCTCAAATAAGCCGCCGATACCTTAACTTTATACGCCGAGTTTTATAAATCTCAAATCACTACAAATCAAAGGCTAAAACGAGATCATTATAATTTCATCCGCAGCACTCATCCGTCGGAAGTAACAGGACTCAAACCACTAGACTGAGATATGGATACATACTCAATGAGCCTTCCTGGACAATACACTGAATAAGGTGATGTAACTATCAATGTGGATTATACTTGACAGGTTAGCATCAATTACACTCATAAGCCTGAAAACGTATTCCCCACCAGCTGTGACTGAGTGTCAAAATCACCTCTTGACAAATGGCCAAATCCATATAAATGCTGTATTCGCAACATATTATTTGTTCACTCATACGACAATTTGCAGATGATATTACATCTCGATCTCAAGCGGTATATTATTCTGAAGCGTACATAATAAGCACATGGGTGTTTGCGCCCGGCCTTGTGTGTTCTGAGTGGAAGGTAGGAGCCCGTTCCGCACAGTTGCATAATTTACACCTATCAGCTTGAATCTTACAGGTATGTCGCACCATCTACTCCTTGTTACTGTATGTTTTTGTTTACTGCAACCCCAACTTAAATTTTAGATTATCCTTTTGTTTATCAGGAGCAGTTGGTCGATTTATTTAACGGAACCCTTAACCTAAGGCATGTTGGAGTGGTAGAAGCTAGGATAAATGTGAGGAGCTCATACTTACAACTGGTGTCTGTCATGGCCAGGATTCGGACCTGGGTTCTCATGGTTGAAAGCTGATTGGGCTACCACTGAGCTAACTTGCTAGCTGTCCCAGGCAACTATTTGGCGATTTCCTGATTTGTACATATAATGGTAGTTCCTAATATCGCTGAAAGTCATATATTTCGTGGGCCAAGTGTCCAAGTTCAAATAGTCTATTATTGTCCCACGTGGAAAGGCCAAAGCGAAGGGGGTTTGTCTAACGAAAACTCGCATGTCCACCAAAGGAGAAAGCTGTACTATATAATTGTAGGCCTGTGTATGTACCGGTATACAAAAAAAGGGTAAAGGTTGCCTATGGATGTATGGGGTAGTGGCTGTGAGAGAGCCAACTTCTACCACCAATATATATAAATATACATGTTATATTATTAACGGATTTTCGCTGATACTTTGAGTTGCTAATAATAAGAAAGCGTCTCTGTGGATAACTTGGAATACATTGTAGATTGTTTGTACAGTAACAACAAGAAACTGGATGGGTAGGAAAAATATAAAAACGCAGTACATGCAATGGTTGGGCCATTCGAATAATCAAAACTCTGTTTTGTCTGATGTAGGACGCGCAACGGTGTGTGTAATGGATAGTGTAAGATTGTGGATGCTCTCTTGTCTCCTGTTTGTGGTACAATCAGCTAATGACTGTCCAGAAAAGTGCAGCTGTTCTCCCATGGGAAGTGTGCGAGATCACCAGAACTGGCATAGAGCGCAGAGTGATTACAGGTGAGAAAAGATCATCTTGTGTTACATGGATGACATCACCGAGCCAATGACTTGTTTTCAGGATGGTCCTTGGTTTAACCCATTAGAGTTGGTACTCTAGTGTTTGCATATTATATGCCATAACAGTTAAATTACGATTGACGATGATGATCAGAGAATGGATGCATTCATAGAACCATAGATTTTTTACTCTGTAAATTTAATGGTTATGCTGGTTCATCTTTGGCATCATGGTGTCAGGTTTTTTATGTGCTGGTAGTGGTACATACTAACTCAGCAAGATTAAACTTCTAAAATTGAACCTATACCCAAAGGCTATCTATATAACAGTATGCAACACCTAAAAGTAGCCAGAAATCTCCTCTGCATTTGATTCTTTTGATAAATTCATTGATCAGAGATAGTTGTGGATCGGAACTTTGTAAATGATATGAAACGGGTTTGCCCTTACAACTTCCCCAACTGTGCTATGCTGCATCTAGATGTGTATATGTAATACAGAGCGATTTTTGGTGGCAGGTTACAATGGATAATGATAAGCAAAGGTCGGAACCACCACAGCATACCTAATGCTACTACACCACTGCGCCGGCGGATGACCTGTATCGGGCTTGTAGACCTACCAAAGATGATCCCTCCAGGTATGAAGACAAATGACTCAATATTTTTTCTGAATGCACAGTGATAGCTAAATAATGTCTATTAGGTGAGCATGGGCACACACCACTGCCGAGTTTTTCTGTTCTTTTCAAAAACTAGCTGCCATCTACAAATGTATGTGCCAGACGTCATGTGTACTGTTGTATACAGTCATTGGTTTCTCAATTCGGATGACCATCCTTACCAATGAACACCCTACAATCTTCTCATATTGGGATCTCAGTGCTTACTCGCTGTACATAATATACTCGTATATATGTGGTGAACATAGTGCTATTCTTTATGGTTGCCCTCTATCAACTCGCCACCATTGAGCTATCCTCTAGGATAACTCTATGGTGATTAAAACCATCAATTGTGAGGCATACCAAACGGCCCTGCCTGAGTTACAGATTGCTTAGGGTGGGATTATTATAGATCGGTGGTATCCACAACTCTTATCCGCAAGACTCTACTAAACAAACATACCACATGGCAATATGCACCAAACATCTTCTCAATGTCTAGTCCGAATACATTCAGTGCACATCTATGTGTTGATGGGTCTCACTTTTTTTCACTTTTCGTCATCTCTGGTGTCATAATTGTTTATTATAAGTTGTGTCTGAGATTTCTATACACGGAGCCTGATGAATCAAATTAACGGTTTCCAGTGTCTTATTTTCCAAGCCGCATCTCAAATTGTCAATTATAATGCCGGGCATATCCACGAATTCTTAGACTATGCCTGAATCTGAGTGCAAATTGGAGCAAAATGTCATTTACGAGGTTGTTATACGAATTCATTGGGGAATAACATTGGCAGCTACAAATGGAAGCACAAATTTTAGGCTGTGCTATGTCGCCAGTCCATAGTTGCATTAAGATTAGTTGTTTTCACATGTGTGTGGTACTATTATGTATGGGTGTCTATCAGAACCAACGGCGGGAGAACAGCTGGGTGCATATCAATAAGCAAATATAATTACAAGGCATGGGTCTATGTTTAACATGAAGTTAATATTCTGTTATGAATTCCCCTTTGCTGTAAGCATGGGTGCGGTGCAGCTAAATATTGCACCAATAACGTGGATCTACAAGAACTCTGTGTAAGATAAGATGAGATCATCTGTCTTTATATGAATGACATCACAAAGCCAATGGCTCGTATTCTCCGGATGGTCCATGGTCTGCCCCATAGACTTTGTACTCTATAGGAGGGCCGCCTTTATTTACTATGCGATCGGAATCACACAAAGTAATGCACAAACTTTTGTAGATATTCAGAAAATAACTATGTATGGAGATAAAGAAGGTTACGGGTTTGTACAGAAGGACCAAGCACCTGTTGGCCATATTGACTGGGATACAACAGAGCTAGATCAGGCGGGTCACCTCCAAAGGACCAATCAAATCACAAACATTGATAAGCCTCCCCAAGGAGAGATGGTCACCGATCTATTCATAGAAGGAAACAGTATCAAGGTACCCATCATGTGAATATGTAGGGGCGTTATCTGGACTGGTTTGGTACATTTTTCGGTTTGGCCATAGGCTGCCCTAGGCTAAGAGAGCTCGCCCCCATACAGAGAACACTGCCAACATGCTGTTACTAGCGTGGCAGTTCACTAGCAACCCCTCATAACATGACCACATGGAGACTCGGCATTGATCATAATAGATCTATTCGCATGATTTCGCTCAGTTGTAACAACACGGTCGCAGTCAGAAAACTGAAGAACATTTCAGTCGCATCAGAGTCGTCCTCTTTGAACTTTAATTCATTGGTTAGAGCTGAACGGTTATTTCAATGTAGGAACCAAGTCTCTTTGCGGTTACCGTGACATTTGCCTAAACTACCACGCTTTCAGTTGTAAAATTCTGTTTGGTGATTTCAGTCGCAGACCGCGACCGAAGCTGAGAGATGTTTTTTTCAAACCTCGCTTTTCGGTTGCACTCCTGAACAGTTGAGCAAAAACTGATTTACGCGAATGCACCTAATGATGAAAAAAATTTGAGTAGGGCAGCTCTTATGGGCAATGGGCATCATATTATATGAATCTCGCATTATTTTCAATTCACATCCGCTGATGTGAGTTCAAAAACTATTGCTTGTGGCGCAGTGGATTGGTACAGTTTTTTGGCTTAAAGCGGCTACTCATTTTATGGCGCCACAGCAGGTAATTTTGTTGGTTTTGTGTTGGATGCTTTTTAACCTAAATATGCAATGTCTCACTTTGCTATCTTGTAGAGGCTACCGGTTGGAGCATTTTCAGCCATGAACCGTTTGAAAACGCTGTCGTTCCGTGAGAATAGACTCTCATTGATTCCTCCTGATGTGTTCCGAGGTATGTACCAGTACGTACCAGGACGGTGAATTTCACCTCGTTTAACTCTGACCATTTAGGTCGACAGCTATGAACTTAGGCCAATAATAATTAACTGGGTAGTTGTATAAAATCTTCAAACTTTTCTATGACTCCCCTATGCAGTCATGCACACCACTTGTTAATAATGGGCCTTTAGTATACTATCATTACATGGTTCAACAGTGCCCTAGTAGAAGACAAGCAATCAGCCATTATAAATTATCAAAAATATGGTATACCGCTGAGAGCACTGATTTTACTCGTTACTATCAGCATGAGACATAGATGGGCAATGTTGCAAATGCCCTAATTGTAAATTATAGTGTATGAGCTGAGCTGTGCATCTTACGCATGTGTGTAATAGTATACTCCACTGTATATGCACTCTGTATTGTATTGGAAGGTTTGATCACCACTTCATGAATGATGGAAGTCTCGACCATGTGGATAAGGGTCAAGATCATGCCACCTGAGTTCTTAGCAGACTAGGTGTAAAACCAGATTAGGTCGACTGACCCTAACCCCTCAGGGCAGTCCACTCACTCAGGTATTGCAACGCCTCATACTGAGAGAGCGGGTACCCTATGGGAGAGTGGAATCGACCCTGGGAACGGTCAGTTCCAACTATGTCAAACCTGATCAGACCTTGTAGTAAGCTAGAAGCTGACTCGTCTCCCAAAATAGATAACAGCCATAATTATCTATATTGCATATCAATCCCTCTGAATCATTTTTTCGGCAGGATTACATGAGCTGGAGAGAGCCGATTTGTCTAATAATGAGCTCGTATTTCTGGCTGATATGTCAAGGTCAAATCTGCCACAATTAAAGAGTCTTCTGCTCCATGGAAACCAAATCGAGGAGATATACAGTACAGACTTCCAACACCTAGTCATGCTCAAAGAACTAGACCTTTCTGCAAACAACATCGGCTATTTCGAGCCGAATACATTTGCTAAAGTGAGAACGTTGAATAGATTGAACCTTTCTGGGAATAAACTGCGATATGTGAGCTCCCAATGGTTTAGTAGAAACATCGAGCTTTCGACTATAGATCTGTCGAACAATAGAATTGGACTGATTGAAGGAAACAGTTTCAGCTCTATGAAGAATCTGGAACATCTGGACCTGTCTGGGAACAATATCGGATCGATTGACGCTGATCTGTTCAATGAGTTGTCAAGTCTCCAAACACTCGACCTCAGTCGCAACAGAATTGCAATGGTTGATGATCATTCATTTGGTTCCCTGCGAAACCTTGAGACTTTAGTATTATCAAAGAACATGATCAGTAAGGGGAACTCGGCAATGTTCAGCGGTTTGGTCCAACTGAAAGAGTTACGCCTAAACGAAAATCAGATCAGTGAAGTTTCCAATGAGATGCTAATAGAGATGCCACTGCTTACATCACTGGACCTCGATAATAACAGAATCGCTGGAATCTCAGCTGGAACCTTCACTGACATGAGCGAACTACGTGAAATCCGCCTCAACCACAACTCAATTAAAGGCATAGAGGATGGAGCATTCTCAGTGTCCATAAGAAACAATTTATCAAAAATAGGATGGATATTTCTCAGTGATAACCACATCCAGACCATAACAAGTCGGACATTCGAAGGGACGCCATATCTCCGATATCTAGTAATGAGCTCCAATGCCATAGATCACATTCATAAGCATGCTTTCCGCTATTCACCGAACGTTATCGCAATAGATCTGGATAACAACAGTTTATCTTCGATCCCAGATGGTTTATTCGAGTTTCAAACGAGCATGACCAGCCTCTCTTTGGTGAACAACAAACTCAATCGACTCACAGAAAATAGTTTTGTTGGCCTTCATGACTTGACGGATCTGTCGCTAAACTCAAATGCTATTCAAGAGGTTGATAGAGAAACATTCACTCCGTTACTCTCGCTCCGCAAACTGAATTTAGCACAGAATCTGCTTCCTTGGTTTGATATGAACATACTACAAGCATTGGCTTTCCATCTCCGCTACGTAGATCTATCTAAAAACAAGATCAGGGAAATAATACCTTTGAAGACAGACCAGCCGATTCTCAAGCAACTTAATCTGGCTGATAATTACCTCCTGGGAATTGAGAGAGAAATAACCGATGGCATCGTAAAAGGTAGGGAACATACCTCCGTGATCTAAGACTATTCTTATAGCCTGATTGCTAAGTTTTGATTCTGTTTTTCATGTGACATCAGATGCTGGCTTTTTCATCAGTTACAGCTTAGCACGGAGAATTACAAGAGGGGCAGTATCAGCACTCCATGCACTACATAGTGAGGGTTGTTTTGGTTTTATGTTAGGACTGATGTGAGGAGCTGGTACTTACAACAGGAGCCTGTTATAACCAGGATTCAAACCGAGGCTCTCACGGTTGCGAGCCCAGTCCTCTACCACTGAGCTATCCCTCTATACCTAGTTTTTGTTGTTTCCGCATTTTGTCTTAGCAATCACATTGATAACTATGCAGAATAGTTTGGGGGAGTAGCTGGGTACCAGGAGTTGATTATTCTCTGATCTCTTTTCACACAGGAGGGCATTTGTCACTATCTGGGAATCCCTGGAAATGTACCTGCGAACTATCCTGGCTTGCAGAGAAATATTCAGAGGAAGCCAGTCTTTTTGTACATAGCCGCAAAGTTATGTGCAAAACTCCAAGAAACATGATTGGTCGACAGGTACATAAACTCTCTCTAATGAAGATTTCACACTAATTTTGTGCCGCAGCAATAAATGAAGCCAGTCTTTAAGTTCAGGATTCTACTCCACGCTAAAATGATTAATTGCCTCTGGTGGGCGGAAAAAGGGGCACCATTCAATAATGTGGACGGCAGCCTGCAGTTCTTGTTTGCATGGGCATAGCTTTGATCGAGTCGGCCCACTTCTTAGTTTCCCATGCAGAGGCGGTTCAGTAGCATCGTTAGATTTTTGTCCAATTTTGACTCCGGGGAACAGGCGGGATCGGGGGAGGGTTTAGGTGCGTAGTGCCCCGCTGGTAATGAGTTTGATTATGACATCAGCCTGCGCAGGTATAGGCGTGTACCACATAGCAGCTATTGGTGTATTATTATTTTGAATTATGTACTTCATGCCGCATGAGAAAAATGTTGGCATTTGTCCTAAATTTAATGTGTGAACTACTGGATTTCGGTCATCTCTACTTCCCACCAATTCATCCTATTGAAATTATACTATAAGATAATCTTAAAACTATAACTGCGGCTTATTTATTAATACGCGTAATGTCTATATATAACCGTATTGAAGGCCATAAACTCATAGTATTCTATTAATGCAGGTGTTTGGATTGTCAAAGTACGAGTTATGCAATATTCTTGATGAGTATTTTACTACAACTGTACGGCCTACTACAGTCGTAACTGCTCCGACGATACCAACCACCCCCACCACCACCATGAAACCTGCAACGCTTCCAACAACATCGAAAGCCCAGACTGTACCCTCTACTTCACTGGCTACAACTACCATATTGGCCGATCTCGACGCGAAGATAATATCACCTCTACTCTGTGATGGGATGACACTTCGTAACAGGACATTCAGGTTGGTGACAGAAATGGAAATGCGCCAACAAAATGAAATATGGTGCTCGAATCCTGGCTAATCTAAATGAGACTATTAAGAGTTGTCCCACCATGCTGGTGTTCATCCGAATAACTTCACCGCTGGATAATGTTTTTGCACTAGTAACAAGTTTCCCTAAGGAATCGTTAATTTTGAATCAATATTATTTTATTCACTTTGCCAGATTTTTATATCCTAAAAGAGTGCGCCCTTTCAAAGCCCACACTTGATAGACCTTTCAAACTGGATTAAAATGAGGTACCGTATTTATGCTTTATTTTTTATTATATTTTCAGAGGTAGGAAGCTGATGACAACTTGGCATGCGAGTTTGGTCTCACACTCTGGGGAGATCCTTTGCACTGGAGCTAGACTTACCAGAGACTGGGTAGTTTTCTCTGCTACATGTCTGAAACGACTAACGAGCTCCAACATCGCCAATCACAGTGTCATCATCGGCTCCACCAATGATATTAAACAGACGAGATCACGTCGTCACCGAGCAGTTCATCGATATATAAATCATCCCGAGTATAGTGAACCCGACAGTCTACATGATGTAGGATTGGTGCATTTAGCCCCTTATCGCGGATTTTCACGACTATATATGGACGACGCCTGTATTATGCCAAGGAGTGATCTTCTCATGTCAATCGCTGACTTCTACAAAGGTAAAGTCACAATGAGTAAAATCGCTGCTGATAATTTCATTGAAGTGACTATGAAAAATGCCAAGCTCAAAAGTACATTGTGTGGGTCGGACAAATATGTTTGCTCTCGCATAATAAACGCTGAACCAGAAGAGTACAATCTACTGTCAACACCTCTCTATATTCGATATGGGATAGGAGATTCTGATTGGGGCCTCGCCGGACTTACTACTAACTTACAACGAACCAGCAAATCCGGCCTATCCATTATCAGAAAACAGTTACCTCTATACGCTTATGTAAATTGGTTTGACTACATCATAACACAATATTACCATTGGTGATTGTTCCATATATAGGGAGGATAACTATATGGTTACATATATGGTGCCGATTTGCATGAAGTTTATGACACATTTGTTACACTAACCAAATGCACAAGCTTCCATTCGTTAATAAAGCTTGTTGAACACAGGATATTTTTGGTGATTTAATGTGATGTTCATCAAGCAACTTATGCTGTTACTATTAATTTATGCCTGCCATCAAAGTGGCTTCTTACATAATTTGGTAAGTTTGTACAATGATGATGATAGGGGTACTAGATTATAAACCGGTACGTAAACCATCACAGTTTGTTGTGCTTTGTTGTGAGTTGCCATTTCAACCAAGTTCACCAAAGAGGGGACAAACCCAGAGGTGTCTCCGATGGACCATACATGAGTTCCTTTGCTTACATGAGTCGATTAAGCCACACTCAAGCAAACCTATGAAAAACTGGGACGACATTGTACCGTAGGAGAGGATATGTCATAATTGCTAATTCTAGTCCCGTACTATCTACTGTGATGTTTATTGTTGCTGGTTTCAGATGGAACTGCCACATGTCATTCAGACCAAGGCCTGCTTTTGTCATTCCTGTTCATTTTTCTGTAGTGTAATTATTCTTCTAATCAAGTGCTTCAGTTTAGTGAAGACGGTCATCAGATACTACTAGTATGCAGCTGTTGTTATCATCTCTTCTGTTGATAAAGCTTAAGCATATCTGTCTAGAGTTACCCGCATATCAAATTATTCTGAGCTCTGTCAAGGAAGCAACGAGTCACCTAGATGGCTATTGAACTCACAAGGTAGGGATGCTTTGGTTGAATTTTAAATACAGACGATGATGCATAGCGCCTATGCAGTGGTCTTTATGTCACTGGCCTTTGGCCTCACCAAAAAATATGATTTGCATGCATGATATTGGTTGTTTATGAATTGTTGTTCTGTTGACTGAGTACATTCAATACTCAATGCGTAGCCATGGTAGCTAAAACAGTATATTGGTGATTTGAAGTTGAATTCAAACCCGCCTGGCCAGCTGATCGTAGATACGTAGGGTGCATTTTACTCACCACCCCAATCTACACCAGAGCTTCTCCATATCACTAAAGTAACACATCTACTGTAGAGGTAAAGTGGTGGTCATATGCTTAGTGGCTGTGGTCGTCTGTGTGGTGATTGGGGTCTCAACATGGTACGGACGTGGTGCGCTGGTTCCACCCGCTGACAAATCATCGGTTGTTGAACCGCGGGACTTCCTGCCAGGAACTGAACCGTGGAAAAATCTGCATTTGCCATCTTACACCATACCAAGACACTATGACCTCACACTATATCCTGACTTCTATGGCTCTAATGACCAGTTTTATGGAAACATTACAATGGAGATTGACATAAAGCAAGCAACCTACTATCTGCTGGTACACTACAAGTACCTGAACATGAAAGGTAAAAATGGAGGCTGGTTGTATCTATGAATAAATGGATGGAAGAGTATGATAGGTTGTTGTTTCACTTGTATCGGCAAAGCACAAAGGTCGTTCAAAAAATAAAAATCTGTTTTGCTGTGATATGAAGAATTTTTCTAGGATTCAATCTTCAAAAGGTCAGCCCCATTTGGTCTTAGTTTTACAATTCCATGTTCACAACCACCTATGCCCCAGATTTTCATATTTTTGTATTGTTTGTAAGGTTGGCCGCATGTCAATTTATATTCTTAAATCAGCTAATAGGAACTTTTTTTATTCAGTAACCTCCATTCTCGGAACTGATGGAACAGACTATGGACTAACCAAGGAGTTTGGTTATCTCCCCAATCAGTTTTGGGTAATAAAGACTAGCAAGGTTATCCCAGAAGGAGCCACTGTCAAGCTATCCATTCAGTTTGATGGGTCACTCAGTAAAGGCATTGTTGGCTTTTACAAGGCGTTTTATGCCAATGGCACCAAGTAAGCTTAACCCCTAGATGGTTTGAGACTATGGGACCCATACTAAAAAACTTCTATAAGCTGTCTTCTGAAGTTACTCCTATATGGGATGAGTGTCTCTGGGGGAGCTCCACAGTGCTATATTTCGAGCGAGTCCACTTTTATACAATATGCCAAAGCTTTGCCAGGGGTTTAACAGAAGACAATCATTGGCATCCTGAATGGAGAAGATTTTATACCCAAATAAAGAAAAAGACGCGTGGTGGGGGTCATCGCATTGAACTCTGACTGATTATTGAAGTTTGAAACCAGAAAGCAGCTTGTACAATAGAATTTTACCTAGCACATAGACGCTGTAAACTTTGGTTAGTGAAACCTAAATTTACCTTGCCAAAGATGGACAGTGCTCACCAAAGCTACTACTCTAGGCTGCCAATTATATGCCAACGGCAGTGCCCCAAGAAATATAAACTTCGGTAATTGCAGTAACATACTAGAATTGTTTTAGAGCGATGGCTACATCTAAATTTGAGCCAGTTGATGCTAGGAAAGCGTTCCCATGCTTCGATGAACCGAATTTAAAAGTCACTTTTACAACCACACTAATACATCAGAAGAGTTACACAGCTCTCTCCAATATGCCTATTGATGTAAGTGTATGACTAAGATCCATCAGATAGTCAAGTAGACAGGGTGAAGTAATAGCTTAGTAAATGGCATGCTGGGCCTTGGACCGGGTTCCCTGGTTTGATTCCCAGTTCTGGCAAAAATTTGGTCTCCTGCAAGGCCCCCCCCCACCATAGAGTTATCTTCTATACGGGGCACGCAGATGGAAGCAGAAAGTCTTCTAATGACGCACTCTGGGAAACACGGAGTCAAAACTCGGCAGGCCAATTTCTGTAAGTCCCTGCCGCCGGTCAGGATGTGAAAGAAAGAGAAGATAGTCAGACCATTGTTGGATGACTGAGAACAAACCTCTCAGATGTATTATTTAGACAAATGGTTTTACTCAGGCACTTGATTAATTGTTTTTAACGGACCTCTTAAGCCTGGGGCTTATTGGAGCAGTAGAAGCTGTTAGGATAAATGTGAAGAATGTCTATTCACAAGGCAAGCCGGCCATGGCTGGAGCTCACACCCCAGACCTCCCAGTGGCAAACCCAGCGCTCTACCGCTGAGCCACCCACGATCTTATCCATTAAGCTGAATGGTTATGCACTTGGTGATCAGTATTATGTTATTTCACACACACGCGCGCGCGCGCACGCACGCACGCACGCACGCACACACACACACACACACACACGCACGTCCGTCCGTCCGATTGCGGGATGGAAGAAGAGAGGGTTTTGAGTTATTCATGATTTCTTTGTGGCTATAGTTTGCTCTCAATAGATTCATGCATACTGGTCCAAATCAGATTTATCAGCTATGTTTTCACTCTTACAGACTAGTTTTACTCGAGCTGATGGACTACAAGTCACCGAATTTAAAAAGTCTGTTCCTATGAGTACGTACTTGGCTTGTTTCATTGTATGTGACTGCCACTACCAGCAAGCAATTCTTAAATCCAACAAAGAGGTAATGTATATTAACTCATCTCCCATAAGTACATTAAACAAAACAAAAGGATGTTGCAATGCAACAATAACCCTTAATATTTGACAGGTTCATTATGGTGCCCTACAAGAAAAAAAGCAAAACGGCGTCTTTTGTATTGGTGTATTTTGTTTGAGTTGGGGAAACATATTTGATAGTTGGATCACCCTGCGTCCTCCATCTCTCTGTATCCCCGCATATTGCATTGACCTCTCCTACATGATTATCTGTCAAGTGTCACTGATAGCCAACGTTTCTTGAAAGCTTATCATAATTCTGTACAACTTATCATAGAGCTAGAGCACGTGTGCCCGACCTTGATCAAAGATGAGCTAGAGTTTTTGGAGGACTCTGTCGAAGCCAAGAAATCAACCTTCCGGTCGTAATTTTTATAGCAGAAACTAAAACTTGTTCAGCAAGGCAGTATGTAAGCAGCCGTGTCATCAAATATCGAACATACTTTCGCTTCTAGCAGAAAAAGCAACAATCATGTGAGATGGTTAGAGGGCAGATGATTGAGCACGGTGAGAGCCATCGGTTTTTAACCAAAGAGCTCCATGCGCCCCCCAAGCACCCGAGCTAGAGGATAACTGTCTTATCCTGAGCATGGCAATGATTTTTTTCAGTTCAGGGTGTATGCTGTGAAAGACACTGATATAAATGAAGTGGCCTATGCCACTCAGTTCGGAGCGAAAGTCACAGATTTTTATGAAATTTATTTTGGACTGGAATATCCTTTACCTAAAATGGGTGAGTTGATCCAGTTTTATTTATTTTATTGTTCTATTTAGGCACCTGGCCGTTCTATTTAATAAATCTCCTAAACCTGAGGCTTGTTCGAGCGGTAGGAGCTAGGGGCTTATGCAAAGAGCTTATTCTCACGGTGGACCCTCAGCATGATTAGGACTTGAATTCAGTATTCTGAGCTAAGCTTCATTATTCTTTCTTGGAATTTCATACGACATTATACTGAGAAAGACTTCTTAGCTGTATCAATGGAAGCAGAAGTGTTCTTTTAAGTTTCATCCAGAAAAAATTGCTTATGATATCGTAGCCTTGACTGCAGTTCAACAAACCCCTGACTTTGATCTTTCTATTGGTACTGTATAATTACATCCAATATAAACTCGCGTAGTATAATCTATCTTTTATATGGGCAATGTAATTGCACTTATCCGTAAGCGCAACCTACTTCAGAGTATGATGAACAGTCACGCGCGCTTCTAACAAATTCTATGTAGTATCAAAGCGCGTGACTGGTTCCCACCCTCGTTCGTAGTACTTACAAGTGTCATAAACACGATTATGAAAAGCTTGCTTCACCTAGACAATGTTAGTTTTTTATTGCCTGGCAATGAGTATTTATAACTTTTCAGTCTTCAAGAAGTCAGAAGTCAGTTGAAGAAATGATTGTGAAAGATGCAAAATGTGAATTATTTTTAATGCGGGGTTTTAAACCATACCAATGCAATTCGCGATTCTAATATTAAAATGCTACTTAAGTTTTTAACATACCCTTATATATTGGTCTCTTTCTGTTCTCACCTGTACAGGTGGAGTGACAACACCCAAGTGCAGCGTATTGCATAATCAGATTCCGTGTTAGAGGCTGCTAAGATTTTCATACGGAACCTAATACGCCTCCTCCAATGATAAACATATATAGACTATTTGGATTTTTGATCATAACTATTGAATGAGCGGTCTGATTGAGAAATGATTTCACAAGTTACACGTAGACACCGTTCAACCAATTTTCAGGAAAATCAAAAAGATAATTAACCGGCCTATAGTTGCCTATGCCCCAGTGGGGCTCCCATAATTCGTAAACTCAATTGCACATGACCAATCACAACCACAAACCCCAGAAAGACATAAACAATGCCAGATACCATCACTGACTGTTAAATTGAGATTCACACGGAACTTAAGTATCCCTTTAAGCGTTGTCAACTCAATGACAAATGTTAAAATGCCTTAATATTTGCCGCCATCTAAAGTTTGAATATTTGTTGCGTCATCATCTCTTTGCAAAATATTGTATGGTTTGTTGTACGGGTGTATCATTTATAGATATGATAGCTATCCCTGATTTTGTCTCTGGAGCCATGGAGCACTGGGGCCTGATCACATACCGAGAAACCAACCTACTGTATAAAGCAGGCATCTCCTCCCCTGAAAATAAGCAAAGAATAGCTGAAGTGATCGCCCATGAGCTTGCCCATCAAGTAAGTGCTTCTCTTATTCAAATTAACTTAGAGTTGTTCTCCCTTACAAGATAGCCCTATGACCTAACCAAACAAGTCAAATTCCACCATAGGGTGATTTCACTCAAATAAGGGCGAGCGAGTTATATGTGTGTCTTCCATCTAGTTGTGAGCCTTTGGCAATTCGCCCTCACCTAGATAGTTCTAAGAATGATCTGGCTATCCCCAGTTCAGGACAATGCATTAGCTGTTAGCTCTACATCAGTCCACTCTTGAATATAGCTTTACTCTAAGAAAGCTAGTCCGAAATAAGGTTCAGTCAGTCACAACTTCCAAAATATAAAAGGGTGGCCATGGAGAGGAAACAATTTTTAATCAGGTCTACTCAAAACCCAATGATCGCTAGGGCATTCCGAAACGCGTGTGAGAAAAAAGAAACCGACGGTCACATATAACCAGTTTCCTCATGCGCGCGATCTCCAGGTCTTCAGCCGTCAATCTCCTGGGGGGGGGGACTGTGTGGATGGCTGATGGCAGTTAGCCGTTGAGCATTACTGTGTTCACTGAATGGGACCGCGCGCTGCTCAAACGTGTACAGAGAACAGTCACAAAAATCATCCTCCCGCTCAATGATTCATATGAATGCAGGCTTACGCTTCTCAATACCCAGAACTTTCATGACAATACATGGCATGTTGTAGAAACAAATTGTATAGTATATGTGATAA
>Ga0224501_10000896_pt1 | contig 23005 bp, 17 predicted proteins | sample SF_Oct11_sed_USG_4_FD_169105 | JGI IMG/M metagenome (GOLD analysis project Ga0224501, IMG submission 169105) | Sediment microbial communities from San Francisco Bay, California, United States - SF_Oct11_sed_USGS_8_1 | ecosystem: Environmental > Aquatic > Marine > Sediment | place: USA... | reverse complement strand
CAACACAAATTTTCCTCTGATCACACCCGCTTCTCCTCTTTCTCCCATCGTGATCTCAAAGAGTTTTTTCAGCAACTCCACATCTTCTCCGGCTTGTTTCACACCCCTCCTAGAAAACACCCTCTCCTGAGTTTTAATAGCTGATTCAAGTTCCAACTCCACAGATTTTGCTCCGAGACTCTTCGCCCAGATTGTGAAGGCAGGCACATCTTCAGTTACGAACCCATGCACATGTGAAGCCACACCTATCTTTCTGCCCGTATAAATCTGCGTTCCAACAGAAGTTTTGACGTGATCGCCTATGAAACACCCAACCTTCTTTTGACCAGTGTCCACTTTTTTCCCTCCCGTCACGACCTGCACCGTTCCATAGGTGTTTTTAAGATCCGAGTTGGTCGTGGCAGCCCCTAGATTTACCCATTCCCCGATGTAAGCGTGTCCAACAAACCCTGTGTGGTACTTGTTCGAATAGCCCTGAACAATCGTTTCTTCAAGTTCACCACCCACACGACAGACGTTCCCGACGCTACAGCCCTCCCGTATCAGCCCGCTAGTGATGACGGTCTTATCTCCTATGTAGGTTGGACCGCTAATTCTTGAACCCGCGTGCACCACGGTTTCGCTACCTATGTATATTGGACCATCTCTAGCGTCCAACGTGATAGAAGCCTCGACAAACGATCCTTCACCAACGTACACTTTTTCCCTATCGCCGTACACCCTAACCCTGTCGTCCATCTTTCCTTCACATCCCCTCTTACCCAACCTGAAATAGTCCTCTTCGATCAATTCCGCATTGCTGTTAACCAAGTCCCAAGGGTAAGTTGGAAAATGCAGGTTGGAAGACTCCAGAGTTTTGCATTCTCCAATCAGTTTTTCTGATGCAAGACGAGTAAGGGGTTTGCAGATTTCCTCCCCATGCTTCGTGGCGACACGTTCGCCGAGGTGAGCGAGAGCAATTCTCCCCTGTTGTTTGATCACAACGTTTCTGTCCAACTTTTTCTCTATCAATCGTTTCACCTCGTCATTTACGATCAAAGTTCCATTAATTAAGAGGACATCATCATCGATCGAGTTAGGTTCGTTCACCGGACATGAAACTCGCCTCATGAAAGTGGGCACTAAATAATCTCTTGTAAACAAAAGAAAACTGGATTCAGAAAAAATTCTCTGAGCGCGTTCGAGAAAACTGAACATCCCGCTTCTACACTCAAAAACAGGTCTCGTGTAAGTGATCGGCAAGAAGTTTGCATAAACCTCGTCTTCAAACAATGCCGCAATCATCTTCTTTTATCCCTCTTGATGATCTTCACATTTACGTCATACTAAACTGTTTTCTAAAAAAGGTATTTGTGTAAACACGCGCCGCAAATCCCTTTTTTTGTTAGGTCGCCTACCTAACTGGGGTGAAGTCTGGTAGTTTTGTTGAACAAGACAAACGAAAAGGTTCATTAAACATTATCACAAAATATTAGATTTGGAGCAAAATGTAAATGTCGAAAGAAGATAAAATGGTAGAGGAGCTTAAACGAATCAGAGAGTTGCTTGAGCCTAAACCCGCTCCACCGCCACCAAAAGGACTATGGAACGAGTTCATGGACTTCATTTCAAAATACAAAGTCATGGGTCTCGCTGTTGCCTTCATCCTGGGCATATACCTCGGCGAATTGGTTAAAGCACTTGTTGACAACCTAATCATGCCGATAATCACTCTCGCCATGCCCGACGTCGAATGGACAACCATCGCAGCCGGACCATTCCTCGTGGGAAACTTCATTGCCGCGTTGATAACCTTTCTCATAGTAGCCTTCGTAATCTTCATAATAGTCAAGGTCACCAAACGATGGGGAATCGAATAGCGCAAACACCCGGTCTCTCTTGCACGCACAAATGTTTTAAGTGCCAACCCAAAAAATAACCTACTGAGGAAATCATATGGCCGAAAAAGCAGTTTCCACAGCAAAGGACCTAACAATCAGCATCATAGGCTTAATCATTGCAATAATCCTAGCCGTCCTAGCGTTAGGAATCGCCAACTTGGGAATAGAAATCTTCGGAATAAGTGGAGAGACACCAAAGGCAGCCGCGCTGATAGCAGTTGCAATAATCATAGGACCAACAATAGCGGCATTCGCCACCAAAAAATACTTCTAACCCACCAAAAACTTCCAAAAACTCCCTCCTTTTTTTGGATACGCATACACAGCTCGTAAACTTTGAAAGAGACGAATACAATTCAAGAGCGACGAAGACTGTTAAGGAAATCCAAGAACTCGTTAAAGCCAGCTTTGAACACGCAACCAAAGAATACACAGACCAAAGCAAAATGTTCAGAAAACACAAGCGACTACACTCCTTCCCCGAAAAACACACAGCTTTCCAACAAAGCTCATAGGAACTCTATTCAATAAATATCCCGTCAGACAAAACAATCTTCAAAAGACCACAACGCCTAGGGGGTATAGAGGAACTAAAAAAATAATAGAGAGATCTATAAGAGAAACTAAACAAAAGCTGATCCAACAAAAACTTCAAGGTGACACAAATGGTCGGAATATTCTGTTGCATCCTCAAAGACGGAAAAGCAGCACCAATTGTCCACTCAGCCCTGAAAAAACTCGAATACCGAGGCTACGACTCCACAGGAGAAGCAACAATCCACAAAAACAAACTATACATAAAAAAGGACAGCGGAACAATCGACGAAGTCCACGCAAGACACAACTTAGACGACCTCCCAGGCAAAATAGGAATAGGACACATAAGATGGGCGACACACGGAGCTCCTCTAAGAGAAAACGCCCACCCCCACATCGACTGCAAAGAACAAATTGCCGTTGTCCACAACGGAATAATCGAAAACTTTACAGAACTAAAGAAGGAACTTGAGGAACTAGGACACACCTTCAAGTCCAAAACCGACAGCGAAGTCATCCCCCACCTCATCGAAGAAAACCTAAACAGAGGCTTACCCCTCATCGAAGCGACCCGAGAGACCATAAAACGTCTAGAAGGATCGTACGCCATCGCTATTATTTACGTTAAAGAACCCGACAAGATCATTTGCGTTCAAAAGGAGAGTTCTCTCACAATCGGGATCGCCGAAAATGCCGCTTACCCTACATCTGACATCCCAACGTTTCTTCCGCTAACAAAGAAAGCCGTCACGATAGAAAACCAGGAAATTGCCATAGTTAGCGACGGGAAATACGAGATCCGAAAAATTACCGACTGGAGCTTAGTGCCAAGGGAACCCAAGCTTATTAAGTGGGTCCCCAAGAAAGCTGAAAAACTAGGTTACCCCCACTTCATGCTCAAGGAGATTCATGATCAACCCTCCAGTATTCGGAACACACTTCGATTGCAAGACCAATATTTAGAGCTAATGACCACATTCCTTGACCGTGCAAAAGAAGTGTTCTTGGTCGCTTGCGGAACCTCCTATCATACCTGTCTCGCCGCCTCCTACATGTTTTCAAAACTAGCCTTCTTGTCAACTCACCCTGTCCCTGCATCAGAGTTCATTGAACAACAAGGAAAATCCATCAACATCGACAGCACAATTCTTGCCATAAGCCAATCCGGAGAAACAGCTGACACACTCGCCGCTGTTGAACACGCGAGACTCCACGCCGCAACCATCTTAGGACTAACCAACGTAATTGGATCCACCCTAACCCGCGTTTCACGCGTTTACATCTGCCAACAGTCGGGTCCTGAAGTAGGGGTGGCGGCCACAAAAACCTTTACCGCCCAGCTCTGTGTGCTTGCTCAGCTCGCTTTGAGACTAGCCAAAAAACGGGGAAAGGTTTCCCACACGGAAATGGAGCGGCTCGAAGAAAAAATTGAACAGATCCCGGACGCCGTTGAAACAATTCTTCAAACCCAAGAGGAGAGAATAAGACAGATTGCGAAAAAATACCGAGATATAGAATTCTTTCTCTTTTCAGGGCGGGGGATAAGCCTAGCCACTGCTCTTGAGGGCACGCTTAAACTCTTAGAGACAAACTACATCCCTTCTATGACTTTCCCAGCTGGGGAGAGAGAACACGGTCCCATTAGCCTAGTTGAACAAGGCTTCCCCGTGGTTTTCATCTGTCCTAGAGATGAAACCCACGAAAAGATCGTGGGCGACATCAGGGAAATAAAAGATCGAGGAGCATCCATCATCGCAATAATTGAGGAAGGGGACGAGGAAATCAAAGCACTGGCTGATGACCACATAGAAATCGTGAAAGGCATGCCTGAAATTCTTTCACCAATCATGTACGTCATCCCGTTACAGCTCTTCGCATACTACATGGCGGTTGAAAGAGAACTCGACCCAGACAGACCTAGACACCTAACCAAGGCAGTCACAGTCAAATAGTGAACTGTTTCGAACTTAGACGACCTAACGAGACGCCTGCGCCACCCTTTCCATCTCGTGACGCTTCTGTATCGCCTTGCACTTCACATCCCCCTTCGCCGCCAAGATCAGCTCTTCAGCGAGACACTCCTCCAAGGAGCGGGGGTTGCCAAACGTCGCCTTTCTCGCCCCCTCAGAAAGAAAACGTAGCGCCAAGTCCACTCGTCTCTGAGGGGAAATATCCACTGCTAAGTGATACACTACACCTCCGTAGCCGATCCGAGTGGTGTCCTCGCACGGCGCGGAGTTTTCAATAGCCCTAACGAGCACTTGTATGGGGTTTTGTCCCGTTCGGAGGTGAATGATTTCAAAGGCGTTTCGCAGAAGGTTTATGGCTCTAGCCTTCTTTGCCGCGCTACTTCCCGGTCGCATCAAATTGTTCACAAGTCTTTCCACAATGTTGACGCTGGCCTTGCGAAACCTCCCATGTTCGTGGCGTCCCATGCTGTGGGGAACGTGAATTGGCCTGAGAGAAATGTATCGTTTCAGTCCGGGATCCTTCACTTCGATCCCTTCGAAATTCCACTTTCCAAACAGCTTAACCTCTTGTTCCTTGCTCAAACGCGCCACCTAAACAAGCCTCTTGGGTTAGATAGCCCCTATTTAAACATTGTTGAAGGATGTAACTGTTCCTGTGTATCGATATTCAGCGCAACGGCTTCTCCTTCCGACCGTACACCAACTCCTTAAGTGAAACCCCATTCACGGTGATGACCTTCCACCGAACCCCTGGGATGTCGCCCATGCTTCTCCCTCGGGAACCCCCGATTCCTTCCACGATCACTTCGTCGTGCTCGTCCACCATGTTGAGGGCACCGTCACCTGGAAGGAAAGCGGTGATAACCTTGCCATTCTTGATGAGTTGTGTTCTCACGCACTTTCGAATTGCGCTGTTGGGCTGTTTACTCTCCACCCCAACTTTCTCCAAAACGATACCACGCCCCATAGGCGCACCCCTCAATGGGTCGGACTTCACGTCCAGTCTCAGCATTCGGCGCTTGTAGTAAATGTCGCTCCACCTGAACTTTTTCCTTTTTTCCAGTAGTTTTCTCGCTGCAAACTCGCCCTTCGGTGACTTGGAACCCATGGAATCTAATTCCTCTTGTTACGTTACCGCCTAGGCTCATATTTAAGTTACGCGCCTGAAAATCGTCTCTTACTGCTAGTTTTGCCATATTGTCAGGATTGAAATAATGGATATAATCTCGGCTCAGTATGTGCAAACATGCAGACTTAGGAGAGGTGCAATAAAACGAGAGAAAGAAGTGAATTCGACACGGTTGCTACTATACTCCGTGTGGCAGGCAAAGGAGCGAGAAAAACAGAGATCATGCACCAGTGTAACCTAAACCGCCCAGCCTTAGAGAAGTATCTATCTGCCATGACAGAAATGGATCTCCTAAAAGTAGAGCAGAAAACACAAACATTATATCGAACCAGCGACACGGGTTTACAATTTCTGCGAAGCTACCATCGCCTCAAATGGCTTTTATGGGGCGAAACTTTCGACTTTCTGCTAGTTCGTCTGTTAGGTCTACTGAGAAAGAGCAACTAATCTTTCTCCACAAGTCAATTTTGAAAGACGAATGTGCCAGCGGTTGCCAGCGTCACGTTATGGACACGTTCTGGATCTGGAAGTATCGTTTGGCTAGAAATCGAATCCGCTCTGCGTTTCTCCCGTTTTTGCCGATGGCAACCCCCTTGTCCTTCGGGTTCACCGAAACCACAGCAATAGTTTTTCCATCCGAGCGCTGGGTGATGCGTATTTCCCTCACCTGTGCGGGCTTCAAGGCGTTCTTGATGAACTGAGCTGGAATCTCGGAGTGCTCGATTATTTCATGCTTTTTTCCAGTCATCTTCTCCAGCAGATGTATGTTCTTACCTCGTTTTCCTATGGCGACTCCTATGTCTCCTTCCTTTATAATGAATATAATTCGGTTGAGCGCGTCGTCAATGATGCAGTCCTTCACGGTTGCGCTGGTTATACTCTCGAATAGGGCGATATATCGCATTTCTCGACTGGTGAACCGTATTCCGCTAGACATTCGCTGCCTCCGTGAGCTTCAAGATGTCAGAGTCTCCTTGTTCTCTTATTGTCAGTGCCGAAACCATGAAAGGTTTTCCACAGACTGCACCCAAGTCTATGCTAGTTCCTTTATAAATAACGATCGGAACATCAGAGAGCTTACAATAATATTCGATGTCTTCCCGAATTTTTTGCGGGCAATTTGCCGCAACAATGATGAGTTTAGCCTTCCCTATCTTGGCGTTTTTAACGGCATTGTTGGCCCCAAACGAAACTTTTCCGGTTTTCACCGTGGTGGCGATAGCCTTGTTTATGTCGATCACTTTTTCTCCTCTCGATGCGCAGTCGACATGTACAGGTCAACCAAACCCGTGCCTATAGGTATGGACTGCCCCACAATCACGTTTTCAGTAACCCCTCGCAAAGGGTCGCTTTCTCCCTTGATTGCCGCATCCACGATGTTTGGAACAGTGATCTCGAAAGCCGCCCTAGCGAGGACGCTCGCTTTCTCTCCGCTGATTCCATGTCTCCCTATCTGCCGCACATCGCCAGTTACAGTCATGATGTCAGCCACCAACATGACGTGTCGTATGTCCACGTCGAGACCTTGCTCTTCAAGTACGCCCATAGCCTCATTGATTATAGCGTTCCTTGCCGCCTCGACTCCGAGAGTTGTGGCGATTTCATGCACATGGTTGGTGGTTGTTCGAGTGGGATTCACGCCGTGAACGTCGAGAGCCCTTGGTAGGTTGGAGCCGTCTGTCCGTATTACCCATTCTCCCGCTTCCTCGGTGACTAGAACTCTTCGAATACCCGGTACACCTCTAATGAGTTGTGGAGAAACCTTGTTGAGCAACTTCTTGAGATCCGTGGGCTTTTTGGGTTTGACATTAATCTGATCCTTTTCGACCTTCAACGTATAATTGGGTAGGCTCAGCGCTTTCTCCAGCTCGTCTAACGAGACGCCCCGATCTTCCATCATAGTGAGGTCAAGCTTAACAACAACTTCCTCTCGTTCGGGATCTACGTACATCGCTTGCGCGATGTCTTCCGTTGTGGTGCAAATGATCTCACGGGCAACCTCAGTAGCCTTCTCCTTGCTTTTCCTGTGCTCCTTATCAAGGAAGATAGACATGATCGGGGTGGAAGGCGTTCTTCGAGCATCCACTATTTCGATAAGACGGGGCAAGCCCAGAGTTACGTTTTGTTCCCTAACCCCAGCGTAGTGGAACGTTCGAAGCGTCATCTGGGTGCCCGGCTCACCCATGGATTGTGCAGCCACAATTCCAACAGCTTCGCCAGGCTCAACTAGGGCCCGCTTGTAGTTTTCTAGAGTTGCAGCAACCGCTTGATCCACACTTTCGCGTGTTAGTTCGGCTCTGGTCAACTCCTTCTTCAGCTCTTCAATGAGGATGGGTGTGAGTTGACTTTCAACCTCTCTGAGACGTTCTTTTACGTATTGTTTCGGCGCAGGTTTGCCCTCTTTGGTTATAATTCTGATTTGTTCAACCAGTCGGCTGACGTTCACTGCTTTTCCATGATCACTTTTTGCAGGGTCCACCCCGTCTTCGCCGTATCTGAACTCAACAATAGCACCAACTGAGTTTCGAACCGTCCCGTCGTACTCAATGCGTAGGTGTTCTAGGGCATTGATAAGTCGCCTCTGCATGTAGCCGCTCTGCTGTGTTCGCACAGCCGTGTCCACAAGTCCTTCTCGACCTCCCATAGCGTGGAAGAAAAACTCAATCGGGTCTAGACCTTCTCGATAACTAGAATCCACAAAACCTCTGGCTTTAGGGGAGGGATCCCCCAACTTAAAATGAGGCAACGCTCGATCAACGTACCCACGTATGATCCGTTTTCCTCGCACGGATTGCTGTCCAACGCAAGCTGTCATTTGACCAATATTGAGATTGGATCCTCTCGCCCCGGTTCTGGTCATGACGATGCCGGCGTTTTGAACATCAAAGTCTTTGTCTGCAATTCTTCCAGCCTTATCTCTTGCTTCAGCCAGTTCGTTCATCACATAGATTTCAAAGGAGTCGGTGAGAGTTTGGCCTGGAAGTCTTTCCAACGTGCCGTCCTGAAGAGTCTTGATTAGTTCGTTTATCTGTTGTTCAGACTTCTGTATTATGTTATGGATTTTCCGTTGAACGGGACCAGATAACTCAAGCTCATCGAAAGAATATGTGAAGCCCCGCATGGTCAGGAAAAGCTTGAGAAGCTGACAGATATTATTTAAAAACTGACGCCCCGTAGAAGCGCCGTAATCTTTTATTATTCGGTGAAGAAGGCTCTCTGACTGCTCAGCACCTATGGAACTTCTGTCTATCACACCGGACTTTAAGACGCCGTCTTTGATGACCACGTAAGCGTCATACGTACATTCTTCTCGAACACAAGGGGTACAATTAAGGCATATGGTCGCCTTAAAGGCGTAGTTCATGCCTTTCGGGATGAAAAGACTGAATATTTGTTTCCCAGTCCAAAGGGGTTCAGGCTTTTTCTTCTCAGGTTCTGGGAGGGGACCTTCGTAACCCGCCGCTAGCAGAAGTCGACAAACCTCTTCTTTTGCGAGGAAAGTGGATTTTCGGGTGAGGAGATACGCAGCTGTGATGAAGTCCCGAATCGCTCCGATGATTGGGCCTCCAAACCTAGGAGATAGAATCTGATCTTGAACCTGCATGAGGAGACGCGCCTCGGTTTGCGCCTCTTCACTCTGTGGTACGTGGAGGTTCATTTCGTCCCCGTCAAAGTCTGCGTTGTAAGGGGGACAGGTGCAGAGATGCAGACGAAATGTCTTTTGAGGAAGCACTCGGACGTAGTGTGCCATGATAGACATTCGGTGAAGAGATGGTTGCCTATTGAAGATGGCGATGTCGCCGTTTCTAAGGTGGCGTTCCACAATGAAACTCGATTCTATAGCTTCAGCAACCTTCTCACGATCCACCACAAACTCCAGTCGGATACGCTTGCCGTCAGGCCTCGTAACATAGAGTGCCCCGGGATACTTTTCGGGGCCATTAGTCACCAGCTCCCGCATCTCATTGAGGTTCCACGCTGTAACTTTTTCGGGTATTGAGAGCCTCACGGCAACGTCCAACGGAACTCCAACCTCGCTAATGTCGAGGTTTGGATCTGGAGATATCACGGTGCGCGCCGAAAAGTCCACTCTTTTCCCGGAGAGATTGCTTCTGAATCTCCCTTCCTTTCCCTTGAGACGCTGCGACAGAGTCTTGAGCGCCCTACCGGAACGATGTCTAGCTGGCGGAATTCCCGAGGCTTCGTTGTTGAAGTAAGTGGTTACATGATATTGCAGAAGCTCAGACAAGTCTTGAATGATTAGAGTCGGGGCTCCCGCCTCCATGTTCTCCTTTAATCTTTGGTTGATGCGGATAATGTCTACGAGTTTGTGGGTTAAATCGTCCTCAGATCGGATGCCTGATTCCAGCGTTATGGAAGGCCGCACATAAACCGGTGGAACCGGAAGAACTTGAAGAACCATCCACTCTGGCCGGGCATTATCTGGATTGAACCCAAACAGTTCAAGGTCTTCATCCGGTATTCGTTCGAGTCTTTCCCGGACCATGCTGGGCGTTAATCGTTGCGAGCCTCCCTCTGGAAGTTCTTCGCTGAATTTCGTGGGTTTTTCAAAAACTATTTTATACTGAGGACTGCCACAATAAGGACACTCTTTTCCCTTCGCCTCCTTCAAAAAATTCTTGTAGAGTTGATCGAGAACTGTTCCCAGCAACTCGCGCGTATTCTTGATCTCATCCTTGATTTTGGCAATTCGCTCGGGGGACAATAGTGCGCGTCCGCAGTTTCTGCAGGTTACTCCGAGAAGATTGTAAATTTTTTTGGTGAACTCAACGTGAATGATTGGAACCGCCAGTTCGATGTGGCCGAAATGTCCGGGACATCGCATGGCTGTATTTCCACAGGTCTTGCATCGCTGTCTTGGCTCAAGGGTCCCCAACCGACCGTCCATGAGCCCAGAGGTTATGGGGGCTCCGTCTTCATCATAGGTGTCGGCGGTTTGTATCTCTGCAACCGAAAACCTGCGCACATCTTGTGGAGAAAGTATCCCGAAGTAAAGTTCGTCTACGACTTTGTGAACTCCTTTCTCTATTGACACTTCAGGCTCTCTCCTTCAATTTGAGGCGTGGCGTGACGCAGAGGCTCAATAACTCTTGCAGAAGAAGCTTGAATGCGTAGGAAACAATCACCGAAGATATCTGCGCCTTTTCTTCGCAGAGCCGACATACATACCTGCGTTGTTTGATGTCGTAAAACGCGATGTAACCGCAGTTCTCACATACATAGAGAAGGTACTTGTCCGACTCCTCAAGTAATCGATCTCGCAACAACATGGCGGCACCGTGCCCGATCAGACAGTCTCTCTCCATCTCACCGAATCGCAATCCACCGCCCCTCGCCCGCCCCTCGGTTGGTTGCCTCGTCAGCATCTGAACTTGACCTCGCGCCCTAGCATGGATCTTGTCCGCAACCATATGATGAAGTTTTTGATAATAGACGACCCCCATGAAAACGTCAACAAGGAACCTCTCACCCGTGACACCGTTATAAAGAACCTCTCGACCAGTGTGACTGAAGCCTAGGTCTATCAACGCCTGTTTCAATCTCTCCGGCTTTTCGTTGATAAAGGGTGTTCCGTCCACTGATCTTCCCCTAGCCGCAGCGACCTTTCCAGCCATGGACTCAAGGAACTGTCCAATAGTCATTCGTGAGGGAATTGCGTGAGGATTGATTATTATGTCAGGAACTGTGCCTTCAAATGAAAATGGCATATCTTCCTGCGGCACAATCATCCCTATGACGCCCTTTTGCCCATGACGGGAGGCAAACTTGTCGCCTAACTCGGGGATGCGTCGATCGCGCACCCTAACCTTCACAAGTTTGCTTCCTTCGCGACTCTGGGTGATGAAAACATCGTCTACAACTCCAGTTTCGGCAGGCCTCATGTCTGTGGAGGTGTCTCTCATTGTTGGTCCTTTGACCTCGAACTCCTTGTATTCTTCGAGGAATCTTGGTGGACTCATTCTTCCTATGAGGACGTCGCCGCCAGCGACTTCCGATTCTAAGCTGATTATGCCGTCCATTTCTAGGAGGCGATAGTATTGTTCGCCTCGATATCCCCGAATTCCCGGTTCAGGCGTGACAAATCGGTCTCTCAGCCCACCGAGGTACTGGCGGCACTCTGCCTCGTAAATTCGATAGAACGTAGACCGCCCAAAACCTCGCTCAATAGATGCCTTATTGAAGATTAGGGCGTCTTCCATGTTGTATCCTTCAAACGATAGGATGGCGACAACACAGTTTTGCCCCGAGGGTCGGAGGTCATATCCTATGACGCCCATAGGTTTTGTATCAACTAGAGGCTTTTGCGGGTAATGTAAAATGTGGGAACGAGAGTCTACCCGGAGGAGGAAGTTGGTGGTGTGTATTCCGAGCGCTTGCTTCGCCATAGCGGCCTCGTAAGAGTTGCGTGGCGACTGATTGTGCTCAGCGTATGGTATAAGTGAGGAGCATATTCCAAGAACGGTGTAAGGTGCGATCTCCACATGGGTGTGTTCAGGTGTGACATCTTCAAAATTCAGAGCTACAAAAACGTTTTCCTCTTCTTCAGCATCGATGTATTCGATGATGCCTTGCCCTAAGATATTGTCCCATGTCCATTCTCCTGAACGAATTTTTTCGATGTGCTCAAGTTGCAGTTTGGGTACGCCGTTTTCAACAACTATGAGAGGTCGACGAACACGCCCCTCGTCACAGTTAACATAAACCTCTTCCCTTTCGCCTCGATTCTTGGAGAAATGGACGAGGTTGACTTCGGTGGATATTTTGCCGTTTCTACGTTCTGTTCTTAGATCAGCGACAAGTTCTCGCGGTGACGCTGAGTAGCCGATGAGTTTTCCGTCCACAAACACCTTGGCGCCGATAGTTCGAAGGTTCTCGTTCGCTTCTCCAACAGGGATCACGTCCATTCGATAAAGGGCTTGCTTCACATTTTTAGCACTTGTGCCCACAGAGATACAGGCAGCCAGAGCGAGATTCTTCACTAAACCACAGTTCGATCCTTCCGGGGTTTCGTTCGGGCATAACCTTCCCCAGTGGGTTGGATGCAGGTCTCTCGCCTCAAAGTTGGGTTGGCTACGACTGAGCGGCGACTGCAGTCTGCGCAGATGGCTCAGGGTAGAGATGTGATTAGTTCGATTAAGGAGCTGTGTGATGCCGACACGTCCCCGCCCCCAGTTGCCCGTTGCAAGTGCGTGCTGGAGGCGTTGGGCTATGATTCCAGGGCGAACAGCAGTGGAAACCGTGACCATTTGTCGTTTGAAACCCATCCGCTCAAGCTGATACTTTATGTCACGGCATAAGTTCCTGAAGGCGACTCTAAAAAGGTCGGCAAGAAGGGGTCCACCGAGCTTTAAGCGTTTGTTTTTGAAGTGATCCTTGTCGTCGGTTTTCCTTTTTCCGAGCTTTAATTCGATAACTCTGCTGGCCATTTCTCCTAGGAAGAGTGCCTTGTCTCCGCGCTTTTCGGCGGTACGGCCAACATGGGGTAAAAAGTTTCGATCAAGAATGCTCTCGGCTTTTTGGCGACGATACTCTTCCACCTGTCCGTGAGCTACGCGGCTTCCGATGTACATTATGGCATCTTGGACGGTGTCGATGCCCACAGCCTTTTCAAATGTCGACTCAAGCTCGTTTTGTATGGTTTTCTCGGGGGAAACAGTCTCAGCTACTTCTTTGTCAGATTCTAATCCAAGGGCTCGCATCAGAATTACAAAAGGGATTTCCGTGGGGACTCCAGGCATGGAAACGTAGATGGTGCCGTCCGACTTCATTCGCAACTCGATTCTCGCTCTGAAGCCGACCGTGGTGGAAAAGATTTTGGCTTGATACACTGGTGCTGCGCCACGCGTGTCAATGTCCACGAGAATACGGTTTGGTGCTAGGTCTTCCATGGCGACAATGACGCGTTCAGAGCCGTTGACGACGAAGTACCCGCCTGTGTCGTTTGGGTCCTCTCCGTGTTCAATCAGCTCTTCGGGGAGGAGTTGAGAGAGGGCGCAAAGCTTGGACTTCAGCATTACTGGAAGGTCGCCTATCAGAACGAGTTCAGTTTCCAGTTCCCTGCCGTCGACTATCGGGGTCATTTCGAGAGAGATGGGTGCGGCGTAGCTTAGGTTTCGGAAGCGTGTCTCCATGGGGTAGATTTCGTGTTTGGTGCCGTCGACCTCGGTAGTGTAGGGGCCTGTAATTCTTGATTGGGGGTCGATGATCCAAACTTGGTTGAGTTTTATCTTGTATGGGTTCTCGGGTACTTCGATTTCGATCTCGTCGACCTCGTTTATGACTTCTTGCAGGCCGTGTTCAACGAACTCGTTGTAGGAGTCGAGGTGTTGCTTAACCAGTCCCTTCTCTTTGAAGAAGGCTTTTTGCAGGAGCAGAAGATCGTCTTGTGAGACTTCCAATTTGATTTAGCCACCCACAAATTTACCTTTGTTAAAAACATTAAGCATTATACGGCTTTGTGTGATTTTATTCAAACTGGGAGATTCCTCCACTGGGCCGGTCATCCGACCCGAAAAACCGGGCCTCCGAAGGTTGCTCCCGATTTATTTTAGAGGAGCTAAACAACGTAACCATGGAGCCTACTAATAAACTTTACCTATGAAAATTCCGCGTTACCACAAAATTTTGAAGTCGCAGTGTCGTGTTCCGCGTTGTCGTCCTTCATCAGGCTCCTTTTCAGTTTTCGAGGTCCCATTTGGAGCCTAGTAAAAGTAGAATGTTGAAAACAGTATTTTTTCGGAAAAACAGCTTGCGCCAGAAAGGAGAGGGGGGTAGAGGGGGGGCTAATAATAAAAAAATTATAGGGAAACCCAGAAAGAGAGAGTTTCTTTTGACGACCCAATCAGCGTATGCAGCTGACTCTTTAAAGCTTCAGTAGCAGCTAAAAAGTGCTGAACGACAATTGTTAAACAACGCAACAATCTTTATAATTGATAAACCAGTTCAATTGCTACAAAAGTTGTCTCAAGAGATGCTAACATGCGAGTAGCCGGAGTGGACGACGCCGGACGAGGAGCAGTAATCGGCCCCCTCGTAATCGCCGGCGTCCTAATTAACGAACAGAACTTGCCCAAACTTGAGGAGATAGGAGTGAAAGACTCAAAGCGCCTCTCACCTCATAGGCGAGAACAACTCGTAAAGGAAATCAAGAAAACCGCTCTCAAATACCACATCATAAAACTAGCTCCAGCCGAAATCGACAAGGTGGTTAAAACCGGAAAAAAGCTCCACAGACTGAACCGACTTGAAGCACAAACAATGGCCAAGGTAATAACAGCTCTCAAACCCGACGTAGCTTACGTAGACGCATCCGACGTGTTGGCAGACCGATTCAAACGCCACATCGCGGAAAATCTTCCACTCAAGGTTCAAATCGTGTCAGAGCACAAGGCAGATGTAAAATATCCAGTCGTGTCCGCGGCCTCCATCATAGCCAAGGTAGAACGTGACAGAGCCATCGCTGAACTGCAAGAGAGACACGGAAACATAGGCTGCGGCTATCCAACCGACCCCAAAACCATAAAATTTTTAGAAAGCTGGATTCAAAAATTTGGATCCTACCCAGACTTTGTGCGCAAATCGTGGAAACCAGCGAAAAGACTGAAAACAAAGGCTGAAGCAAAACAAGCAAGACTTTCTTAAAGGGCATTCCTCCTTTAGTTTAAGTTTCTACTTCTTCTACGCGCTCAACAATTTCTCAGAAGCGTTTTTCACAGATTTTGGGATATTCAAGTTTAATTCGCTCCTAGGCGTGCACTTTTTAAAGAAACTCTGGTAAATAGGAAAGAGCTAAAAGACGCTTAAATTAACAGACTTTTTATCGAGAGGGAGAATCCTCTTGGGTGATGTAACTCAACGTGAGAAAGCGAAAGTTGACAAGGGACTGCGCATCCACGACAGTTTCCTGTTCAATTTGGCAAGAAGATTTCCCATAATCTATTCAGTAGCCCTAATCATATTCTGTCTAGCGTATAAAGTGTTTCCCGCACCCGACTTTCTCGCCTTGTGTCTCTTCATCTATGCTGCACATATGAAGCGAGCTCAGCGTTTCATAAAAGACTGGTTTCCCTTCATCGCCTTGTTTTTGGCATATGACACTATGCGTGGAATTGCAGATAACATAACTGGCATCGTGCATGTAACTGAACTGATAAACGCTGAACTGTACTTGTTCGGTACAATCCCAACCAAAGCGCTTCAGCAGTCTTACAGAACTCCAATCCTCGATTGGACGGGAGCCATTTTCTACTCCTTGCACTTCATAGTTCCCTTCGTATTCGGGTTCATTTTATGGAATCGCTCGCCGAAAAACTACCGAAAGTACACAGTCGCTCTGCTCATCACCTCCTACAGTGCGCTAATCACGTTTCTAGCTTATCCGTCCGCTCCTCCATGGTTTGGGATAAATGCTGAGCGCATACTGTTTCAAATGGACGGGGTGATGGGTGTACCCCTGTACGCTACCATCTATGCTTTCATTGAGCCGAATCCCTTTGCTGCCATACCAAGCCTTCACGCATCGTATCCGTGGGTAGTTTCGCTCTACGCAATTAAGATCAAGCGAATCAAAGCGTTGCCTGTACTCATATTTCCGCTAGGAGTGTGGTTTAGCGCAGTTTACTTGGGCGAGCACTACATTATCGACCTGCTGGCTGGAGTGGCTTATTCAACCGTGGCGTACTTTTTAGCTGAGAAGCTAACTGCTCGCAATTCCTTTTCACGATCCCTGCACAAATCTTAGGGAGATAATGTCACAAGTGTAGCAACGTAAAATGAAGTGGCTAGCACCGGATTCGCTTCTTTTTAGAACCAAATCTAAGAGAAAAAGTTGAAATCGTAGAGGTAGGTCAGAAAGCCATTTTGCGAAGATGTTGCTTCTCGCCGTCATCATGAATTAGCCTTGTATTCGACGTTTATAAATTCAGAATCTGAATTAGAACGAAGACTTCATGCGCGAGTAAACTAGTTTCCAAACTTATCAGATAAATCTAATGAATCGAGAATACTGAGTAGTCTTCTGTATACGCGCGAAAAGTATTAATTGCACCGAGATATATATTATATATTAAGATTCGATATATGTATTGGTGTGAAGACAGGGATCAAAACTGAACCAAATATTAACACCCTTCATCTACCAGATGAGCGTTGGCGCAGTCGGAGGCTTTCTCGTCGGATACGCCATCAAGAAAGTCATGAAAATCCTAATAATAATTCTCGGATTCTGTTCCGTCGCAGTCTCATATCTTGGATTCTCTGGAATAATTAATGTAAACTTCGAGAAATTGACGACAGCAACTTCAGGGCTGATCACCCAAGCTTCGGGAGTTCTTTCAACTATTGTTGGGGGTCTTCCCTTCGCTTCCACTTTTTCAGCCGGATTAGCCATTGGGATAATCAAAGGCTAAATTTTGCAAAGTCGTCTTCTAAAAATTTTTGTTGGACATGAGCCGCGCGCAAGCGTGGTGATTTAGAGCAGGTCGATAAACTCTTTTGGACATTTTATCCTAAGTAGCTCCTTGTAACGAATCAATGGGATGTCGTTGTTTGGAGCCTGCTGTCCATCTGTTATCAAGACGGGATGAGCCTCGACGACCTCACTGACGCTGATAATCTCCTTTGCTCTTTGATCGATATCCTGTTCCTTCCCATCAGTAACCCCACCGACGACGTTTAGCTGTTCCTCGGGAAACTGAACTACAAAGTCGAAGGGTGCTCTTTCCGTGGGGGTGACGCTAATACCGAAGGGGGAAAGCTTCCTTAAAACAGTTTTTAGAAAGCAATTCCTAATGATCAGGCGTTTAGCGGCGGCAAGAAGTCCCGTACTCTGAACTGCCTTTTGGAACGCATCGACGGGCTGCACTAGCGGAATGCCTAGAGTCCACTCAAGCTTGTAGGCGACGGAAACCGAGGCTTTAGCCATGCTCTTTTCATAGCCATACAAGGTTCTTCTGGATATTCCGACCATCTCTGCCAACTTGCCAACGGACAGCCCAAGCTTCTGCCTTTTTTCTCGGATTGTACATCCATCCAGCTTGACATAGTAGCCTCCCGGTCCAGCCTCCACCAGAGGGTACCTCTTGCTACAAACGACGTCTTCCAACGTCCTGAGGTTGATGGTGCAGATGTCGTATCTTGAATAGACGGTGTCGTCTTCGAGCGGTTTGTCGCGCGATTTTTCACCGATAAAAAGTGGCGCTGCTGAGAAGCACCTAGAGATGATCTGAAGCTCTGAAGCAGCCTTCACATGAATGCTTCCGACATCGACAGGTACCTTCAAGAGGGCGACCTGTTTTTCTCTTCTAGCTACGAGATCAAAACAACTCGGTCTTGCGATACATCTTTCAGATATCTGGAAGCCGGCTCTTCTCAGAATGGACTCTGTGGCGTCTAACGTCTCCGCCCGCTTCATCATCTTCTTTCAGCCAGCAAAAAACCATCCAGACGGTCTCATATAAAGGTTAGCGGAAAACTATTTATTCGAAATCTCATCGTTCGGTGGACGTTCATAATATGGTCTCATCCTTTTCTTAAAAGTTGAGCCACAATCATGGCGTGTGCCTTGTCGTAGGGTTCCAAGTGCACGACTTCCTCTATTTGAAAACCGCGGGCTTTTAAAGTGTCTATTTCTTGCTTATATACTTCAGACGGCTCCCTCGTAACATCAATGCTCTGAGCCTTTATGGCCAACATGATCCACCCGTCGTCCACCAGGAACAGGTCTGCGTTGTCCGCTAAAACCTTGGCTTGCTCAGGCTGGGCAATGTCACAGTAGATGTCGTCAACCTTCTCCACAAGCATTAGGTATCGCTCCGGTAGTCTAGCGTCTGCCAGTATGGGAGACATGTTTGGGCGGAACTCACAGACGTTGTTAACCAGCTCGCGGATGGCGCGGGAAGCAAACTCCAAGCAGTACACGTGACCATTCTCTCCGACGATGTCGGAAACGTGGCTGGCTGTGGTTCCAGATGCAGCTCCCAGGTATAGAACTTTGTGGGTGGGCTGAATAGGAACGGTTTTCAAGTTCCTCAGAATGGCGGCGGCGAGTTTGCTTCTAAAAGGGTCCCAGAGCCTGTACTCCACGCCGATACACCTAACCAGTCGCTCGCCGTAAACGTTCTTTTCCGGAGCATAGTTTTTGGTGGCTAGTCTCTTGGTTCCGTCCTCGAGTGTGATCCAATAGATTTCTGGAAACTTTGGATGTGCCTTAACCTTTACGGCCACGTTTCTTTCTCCTGTGCGGTCTTTTTATCCGAGGTCGCCTGAGTGGGGGCTCCTTGTACCTTTCCTGAATCTCTGCTATTCTCTTCTCAAGACTTACTTGTAGCTTATCTCCTGCGTACTTGCCGCTGAAGGCATCGATTCGAGCGGCTATGGCCAGCTTTCCAGCCAAAGCTCGAGCCACCTTCCCTCTCTGCCAACGCTTCGCCTCGTGAATGAGGGAGTGCTGGAAGATGATCCCATGCTTTGGAGAACGAGTTCCGGTTTTGAGCGCTCTGAACAAGGCTTTTTCAGCGCCCAACACTTGAATGGTGCTCGCCGGCATCTTAGCCATGTTGTTCAGCCCGCCAGCTAGAGCCATTAGCCTTGCCCCCAGCAACGAACCAGCCAGAGCGCGAATGTTGGGTGCAACATCGCACATTACTGAATCTAAGTAGCCTTCCAGCTTTTGCCTCGCATCGTAAAGGTTGAGCGTGTTTTTGCACACGACCTGTATCTGATCTACGTCTCCCTCGCCAAGCTCGGCTCCCATAGATAACTCAGCGACCTCAGCTATTCGCTCAGCTTTTCCTTTAGGCAGACCTTCCTTTACCAGTTTTTCCAAGGTAAAGTTTTCCCTTCCTCCCAAGTTGGCTACGAGGCGCGCGTACGTTTCATGTTTCTCTATTAGTCGGTCCAGCTCCGGGAACTGGAGGCCATACCATTCACGAACTCTGCTCATAAAAAGGTTTAATGTCTTGTCTAGGTCGTCAATCGTTTGGATCACTTGAACCACCACCAAGTCTCGCTTTTCAACAGCCTTCTTGACTCGCATCTTGGTGAACTCCATGGAGACCAGGTGAGTCCATTGGCGGAGCTCTGCCGTCTGTCTTGCAAATCCGGTTTCCAAGGCGAATTTGTCAAGGCTCCTTCGTAAAATTTCGCCCGCCTCTGAAGGCTTCGCCACGTCAACACTGATGTTCAGCTTTTCACTGGCGTTTCGAGCCATTTCCGAACTTTCAAACACAAAGGTCGTGTAGCCCTTAGCCTGCAAGTTCTCCACTAACATGGCTATTTCATCCACAACCTTTCCAGCCCCGATTTTTCCAAGCTTCTTCGCCGTTTTTCTAGGATCCTTGGGGAAGAAAACTTTATCAACAAGTTCGTTGGCTTCTCCGAAGCCGAAAACGCCCAATACACACTCAACTATGGTTGCTTTCATGTGGTTTCCCATCATCGAATTTTCTCAGCTTGTTCTGTACTAACATTTATCTTAGCTACTGAAATAACTTTACTGCAATAGGGGCGTATCTTAATGTCAAGTCGACTTGTTACAGAAATAGCTGGGTTGAAGCTCACGAATCCAACAATGCTCGCCGCTGGGATCCTCGGGTTGTCAGGGTCATTCTTGAGGAGAATTGCTGAGGCTGGCGCTGGCGCTGTTGTTACTAAATCTGTGGGGTTAAAACCGCGCATGGGCTATCCTAATCCTAGTGTGGTTCAGGTTGACTGCGGCTTGCTAAACGCCATGGGGCTTCCCAGCCCAGGTATTCACAATTTTGGCGAAGAGATTAAGGAAGCAAAGAAGGGAGGAGTTCCAGTTATCGTAAGCATCTACGGCTTCTCACCTAAAGATTTCGCTGAGGTGGCGAGGGTAGCAGTTGAAGAAGGCGCAGACGCATTAGAACTGAACGTTTCGTGTCCCCACGTTGAAAAAACTGGATCTGAAATCGGACAAAGTCCACGCTTGGTGACGGAAGTTGTGGAAGAAGTGAAAAACAAGGTGGACAAGCCTGTTTTTGTGAAGTTAACCCCGAACGTCGCTGATATCGCCGTGGTAGCTGAGGCAGCAGCTAAGGCTGGTGCCGACGCCGTCACCGCCATCAACACACTTAGGGCCATGACAATCAACATTGAAACAACTCGGCCGGTGCTGGCAAATAGGGTCGGCGGGTTGTCCGGGCCAGCTATAAAGCCTGTAGCCCTTAGATGTGTGTATGACATTAGTCGTCGAGTTGAGGTTCCAGTGGTTGGTTGTGGAGGAATAGCCAAGTGGCAAGACGCTGTGGAGTTCATGTTAGCTGGGGCTTCAGCGGTTCAGGTAGGGACAGCCATCGCTTTCGAGGGATTAGACGTTTTCAAATCCATTACAAAGGGAATCGAGACGTATCTCGAAAGGAATGGCTTTAGGAGTGTGAAAGAGATTGTCGGTTTATCTCACCAACATTAACCGCCCTAGAATCGTGAGAATTCGGGAAATTAGAGAGGAGAATCCAACAGTCAAAACCTTCGTCTTCCACGATAAACACTGTGCAGAAGCTAATTCAGGACAGTTTGTGATGGTTTGGGTTCCAGGAGTCGACGAGGTTCCCATGAGCCTTTCATCCATAAATTCGGATGGGCTTTCGTCTATAACCGTCGCTAAGGTTGGCGAAGCCACGCAAGCTCTTCATCAGAGAAAAGTTGGCGACATCCTTGGGATACGCGGACCATACGGAAACGGCTTCACTCTAACTAGCGGCAAGATAATGATTGTTGGAGGGGGAACCGGATTAGTGCCTCTTATGTCTCTAGCTGAGAGCCTTGCTGGGCTTTCAGCTAAAATCTCTTTTTTGGCTGGAGCAAAAACTCGAGATGAGCTTTTCTTCCTTGAGAGAATAAAAACGACTGTCTCAAAGGTTGATGTTACCACCGAGGATGGAAGCTACGGGCTGAGAGGGATTGTCACAGGCTTAGCGGAACAAATTTTGAAGAATAAGGGATTCGACATGATTTATGCGTGTGGTCCTGAGAAGATGATGCTTAAAATGTTTCATTTTGCGGAGCAATACAACACGCCCTTTCAAGCGAGTTTGGAGAGATACATCCGTTGCGGCATTGGAATCTGCGGGAGCTGTTGCATAGGCGAGTATAGGATCTGCAAGGATGGTCCCGTTTTCTCGGGTAGTCAGCTAAGAAAAGTCAAAACGGAGTTTGGATTCTTCAAGAGAGAAGCAAACGGAAGTAAAGTTGCCTTTTGAAGGAATGAAAGCGAGGTATTTTTTATAGTAAAAAGATCGAAACAAAACAGGGGAGAAGTATTTTGATTTACTCGGTCCTTTTTGATCTTGTTGGCACATTGGTCGAAGAATCTTCAAGTGTTTTGAACACAAAGAAGGGGTACTATGAAATTCAAGTTAAAGCAATCCACTACTCATTGGAAAAAGATGGTATATCCGTTGACTGGTCTCCGTTTATGAAACGATATAAACAGGTTCGCGTCAAGCAAAAAGCAAGTTCCAAACAGACCCTTAGAGAATATGACATGTGCAAGAGAGTTTCAGATACGCTTCGTTTCTTCAATCATGATCTCCCTTCCACATCTAACATTATACGACAAGCTGTGGACGCATACATGATCCCATATATCAATTCACTTCAAATACGTCATCCCACATATGACCTTCTTGGAACATTGAATGCCAAATATAAACTAGGATTAGTGACAAACTTTCCATATTCTCCCGGTGCCTATCGAGTCTTAGATCAATTTGCCTTAAGACCATTCTTCAAGGCTGTTGTTGTCTCTGGGGAAGTAGGTTGGAAGAAACCTTCACAGCAGATCTTTGAAATTGCTCTTTCTAAGTTGTCTTTCAAACCACAGGAAGCAATATTCGTGGGAGACGATTACGAAGCAGACATTGTAGGAGCAAAGAAAGCCGGAATTAAAACCATATTCTTATGCAAAGAATCCGTCGATAGTGAAAAAGCTGATGTTACAATCGAATCTCTAGTAGAACTTCCTTCGGCCATCAAACGACTTTCACAATGACAATATTCTGCATTTGAGCAGTTTTCGTGTATAAATGAATCTTGAGATAGGAATCTTAAGAAGATGAATCGGCTTTTTGGGAGCTTGGCTTCATGATTCCAAGAGTTTCCAGAATGATCTTTCCAACCCCGATAGCCGTTATGCTTGCGCTGTCGTATTGCGGACAAAGTTCAACGATGTCGAAAGCGGCAATTTCCAGTTCTTTCAAGCCGTTAATGAAGTCTATGAGACTTCGAGTGGATATGCCGCCTGGTTCCGGATAGCCTAAACCCGGTGCGTAAGCGGGGTCGAGGATGTCCAAATCAATTGACAAGTATATTTTCTCAACATCTTTAGGCAAGAGTTTTAAAACCCGTTTGGCTGCATCACTCGCTCCTAATCTTTCAAACTCAACAGTTGACATGATTTTTATTCCCGCGTCATCCGCGAACTTTCGTTCAGGGGGCAGAAAAGAGCG
>Ga0224501_10000895_pt1 | contig 23015 bp, 20 predicted proteins | sample SF_Oct11_sed_USG_4_FD_169105 | JGI IMG/M metagenome (GOLD analysis project Ga0224501, IMG submission 169105) | Sediment microbial communities from San Francisco Bay, California, United States - SF_Oct11_sed_USGS_8_1 | ecosystem: Environmental > Aquatic > Marine > Sediment | place: USA... | reverse complement strand
TGGTATGAACAGTGCGCAGGAATATTGTTGCAGATGAGCGGAAAACAGAATAACGGAGAGTCAAAATGACAGAACCACGTACCTCTCTTCACGGTCAATGGTCGAACCGATGGGCATTTGTGCTGGCGGCAACCGGTTCAGCCGTCGGTCTGGGTAATATCTGGAAGTTTCCCTATATCACTGGCGAGAATGGTGGTGGTGCCTTTGTACTGATTTATTTGCTCTGTGTGGCTGCCATCGGTATTCCTATTATGATGGCGGAAGTCATGCTGGGTCGTCGTGGACGTCAAAGCCCCATTAACACCATGCGTGTGCTGGCAGAGGAAAGCCGGCAGAATCCTGCGTGGCAACTACTGGGTTGGTCAGGCATGGTCGCCGGTTTTATTATTATTTCCTATTACAGCGTGATCGCCGGTTGGGCGTTGGCCTATGTGTTTCGAGCCGGTGCCGGAGTGTTTGAAGGTGCGACTCCGGATGGCATCAACAGCATTTTTGGTGATTTAGTCAGTGATCCGGAACGCTTACTCGCCTGGCATACCATTTTTATGGTCATGACCATGGTGGTGGTGGCACGAGGTGTGAGCAGTGGTCTCGAAAAAGCGGTACGTCTGTTAATGCCGATGTTGTTTATCCTGTTATTGTTGTTAGTGGGATATGCATGGAACTCGGGAGATTTTGCAGCAGGATTAAAATTTCTGTTTGAACCTGATTTCAGCAAAATCAGCAAGGAGGGAATTCTTATTGCAATGGGTCATGCCTTCTTTACGCTGTCTTTGGGTATGGGCGCAATCATGATATACGGTTCTTATCTTCCCAAAGACACCTCCATTGCAAAAACCTCAATTATGATTTCTATTGCTGATACGGCAGTCGCCTTATTAGCAGGCATGGCGATTTTCCCGTTAGTCTTTGCCAATGGTCTTGAGCCCGCATCAGGCCCGGGTCTCATATTCAAAACCTTGCCGTTGGCATTTGGTCATATGGATGGTGGAACATTTTTTGGCACACTGTTTTTTGTTTTACTGGTATTTGCAGCATGGACCTCGTCAATTTCATTAATTGAGCCACTGGTGGCCTGGCTGGTTGAAAACAAGGGTGTAAACCGCATCTGGGCAGCTGTTGTCAGCGGGATTGGAGCATGGGCACTGGGAGTCGGTACAGTATTATCATTTAACAAATGGAGTAATGTGAAATGGTTTGATAAAACCGTTTTTGGTGCACTGGATTATTTGACAGCCAATATCATGTTACCGCTTGGCGGATTTTTTATCGCCCTGTTTGCAGCCTGGATAATGAAACGTGAAATGAGCAAGGATGAGCTGGCGATTAAAGATATAAGAGGGTTTGAACTATGGCACTTCCTTGTACGGTACGTGACCCCCATCGGTGTTGTCATCGTGTTCTTGAAAGCCATTGGCATAATCTGAGTATGAAATAATGAATGGTATTAACGATTGTGCCTAATGTCAGCAAGTCCGCACTGATACCGTATTCAGCAAAAGAGATGTACGATCTGGTGGCCGATATTTCCGGTTATTCTGATTTTCTTCCCTGGTGCGGTGGATCCGAGATAATATCGGTCAATGGGGATGAGGTCAGGGCGCGTATTGACCTTGCTTACAAGGGGATTCAAAAGTCATTTTCCACCATTAACCGCAACCAGTCTGGCAAGATGATTGAAATGCGTTTGCAGGAAGGACCATTCAAGCATCTGGAAGGTTTCTGGCGATTCGAAAGTTTACGTGAAGATGCCTCAAAGGTATTACTGGACTTGAATTATGAGTTTTCAGGCAAGATATTACAGATGACAGTCGGCCCGGTTTTTAATGAGGTGGCCAATCGTCTGGTTGATTCATTTTGCCAGCGGGCGGTAGAGGTTTATGGAAAGCGCTAAAAATTTTCAGGTCGAAGTGGCCTACGCAAAGCCGGATAAACAGGTTATTGTTCCTGTGATTGTAGAGCCGGGAACAACCGTTCAACAGGCTATTGAATTGTCAAAGGTTATTGAACATTTCCCGGAAATTGATCTGGCAGAAAACAAGGTCGGTATTTTTGGTAAACTGAGCAAACTGGATACCGAATTACGTCCCAAGGACAGGGTAGAGATTTATCGCAAGCTGATAGCTGATCCGAAAGAGGTTCGTCGAAAGCGCGCCGCTGAGGGTAAAGAAATGAAGAAAGGGGCAGGTAGTTAAATGGTAGACAAGGCATACGACATACCTCATCAACTTGAGGCTGGCATCAGGCAGATGGCAGAGGATGTGCGTTTGCCAGCTCCATTGTCAGCTGAAAAAAAATCCGCATTGATTCAACATATCAAACAATTGTTGAAACGCGAAAACGCGGTCTTGGTTGCGCATTACTATGTCGATGATGAACTCCAGCGTCTGGCTGATGAAACCGGTGGTTGTGTTGCCGATTCGCTTGGTATGGCGCATTTCGGGAATACACATCCGGCAGACACGCTGGTAGTGATTGGTGTTCGTTTCATGGGAGAGTCTGCCAAGATTCTGAATCCGGAAAAACGTATTCTCATGCCGGATCTGGATGCCAATTGTTCGCTTGATCTGGAATGTCCTGCAGATAAATTTACAGCCTTTTGTGATGAGCACCCTGATCGCACTGTTGTTGTTTATACCAATACCAGTGCCGCCGTGAAGGCGCGTGCCGACTGGACTGTGACATCAAGTAATGCAGTCAGTATCGTGCGCCATTTACATGAACAGGGTAAAAAGATTATCTGGGCGCCGGACAAACATCTGGGACGTTATGTTCAACAGGAAACCGGTGCTGACATGCTGCGCTGGATGGGTTCATGTATTGTGCATGAAGAGTTCAAGGCAGGAGAATTACAGGAATTAAAAAAACAGAATCCGGATGCAAAGGTTCTGGTACATCCCGAGTCGCCGCAAGAAGTGGTTGAGCTGGCAGATTTTGTAGGTTCCACATCTGGCATTATTAATTATGCTAAAAAATCGGAAGCACAAACGTTTATTGTGGCGACTGATCTGGGTATTTTTTATAAAATGCGTGAGGCCGCACCAGGTAAAAAACTGATAGTTGCACCGACCGGCGGTACCAGCCCGACCTGCTCCATGTGTGCACATTGTCCGTGGATGGCGATGAATGGTCTTGAAAATCTTGCTGCAGTGCTTGAAACAGGCTCAAATGAAATAACAATTGATGAAAATACAAGAAGGAAAGCGCTGGTTTCGATTGAAAGAATGCTTGAGTTTTCACGCTCTCAGAATATCATGAGTGAAACAAAGCGCGTTGCAGTCTAGAAATTATTGAAGGATTAGTTGTCTTCTCTTTCTTCTTCAGTACCGAAGTAAAAAGTTTCTTTCATATATTCAACAAAGCCGGTCGATTTTTCCTCAACATGAACATCAGGCATTTCTTTCTGCGCTTGCATCATGAGAGCGCCATTTTCCGGTTTTACATCTCCTTCCAGACGTACCAGTTTGTCATCCTTGAAAAAGAGTGAAACACGATGCTGCTTACGTGCCTTGGAACCAGGCTTGAAACTGTACACATAATCCCAGCGATCCTGATGGAACACGTCCACGATAACGGGTGTGCCAAGTATGTAATTAACCTGACGCTTGGTCATGCCGGGCTGGAGTTTGTTCAGCATTTCATCCTCAATGACATTACCCTGCTGGACATCAACCTTATAGACGTCCGGTACAAGCGAGCATGCCCCCAGCAGAATGGATGAACAGATAACCAGGGATTTCAGCAAATTACGCATAAACAGTTTATTAAAATATTGGCTCAGGTAGAATGATACCCAAGTTTATAGCCGGATGCACATATTCCGGTGGAGAAAAAATTGGAAAGCAGTGATCTGAAAAAACTGGGCCTCAAGGCAACAGTGCCGAGAATGAAAATCCTCGAGATCCTTGAGCAAAATGACTCACTCCATATGAGTGCAGATGAACTGTTCAAGCGATTGGTGGATTCTGGTGAGGAAGTGGGGTTGGCCACTGTTTATCGTGTTCTGACCCAGTTTGAGTCTGCCGGTATCGTCGTGAAACACAATTTTGAAGGCGGGCAGTCGGTCTATGAGCTGAATCAAGGTAACCACCACGATCATATTCTGTGCGTTAAATGCGGTAAGGTAGAAGAATTTATTGATGAAACCATTGAAGATCGCCAGCGCAAGATTGCCGCACAGGCGGGTTTCACCATGACCGATCACACATTATATATTTACGGGATTTGTGCAGACTGCCAGAAGAAGGGTAATTAAACCGGTTTTTTGTTTTTACCCGAATTTCCAGCAGCCTGCATGGTCACATGCTGATCAATCGCCACCGCCAGTCTTTCAGCAAAGTTTTTCAGAGTATATGACAATATAACCTTGCCAAATGGCACCCAGAATTTTGGGTTCATGCTGGCGTTAAACTGGATACGTGTGCCATTCTTGTCCGCAATCACCTTGTAAGATGACTGTCCTGTCGCAAAATCACTGCCAACCGGGATGAACCTGCCTTTTAGCTGACCATTCTTGCCAATATAAAAACGTTCTTTCTGGGTGAACTGCTTGCAAATGGACAGCACACAGGTACGCATGACCAGCTGAACATCGGCCTTGTTTGAACTTACCCTGCGCTTGACCATGTATTCCTGAACATCCGGCATCAAGGCAACCAGTTGATCAACATCGGTGAGTACTCTGCGTACATCCTCAGCAGGCGCATTAAGGCGAATTTCATAATGAGTTGAATAGGTATCGCCATTTTGCTCGACATTGGCACGCACCACCTCAGCGGCGTTAGCATTGCCTGTCAGAGCGATAAACAAGCACACACTCGCCATCCCGCCCAAGACAGCACGAGAAACAGAATGAGTAATTGTATATAAGTAATTGAAATTCATTATTTTAGCCTTAAATAACCCATCTATATGGGCCGCATATGACGGAGTGTAACGGCACTAATACGTCTTTCTTTAGGCAGAAATATGAAATTTGTGAAGCAGAAATAATTGTCTATTTTTTAGACAAAATAAATATCAGACAGGGGCTGGTTTTGTCTTTTTGTCAGATGCCATCATCAGCATTTCTTCGGCATGGGCGAGGGTTTGTTTGGTGATCTTCACACCACCGAGCATGCGTGCGATTTCCTGTGTGCGGTTTTTGGTATCGAGTAATTCGAGTTGTGTGTGGGTTGAATCTTTTTCCGTTGTTTTATTTACGCGGAAATGATGATGCCCAAGTGCAGCGACTTGCGGCAAGTGTGTAACACACATAACCTGACTGGTTTGTCCAAGTTGGCGTAGTTGTTGTCCCACTACTTCGGCAACACCGCCGCCAATACCGACATCGACTTCGTCAAAAATCAATGTGGGTTTGTTTTGTCCTTTCTTGATGGAGCTGACCTGTATTGCCAGACTGATACGTGAGAGTTCACCACCTGATGCAACTTTTGTTAAAGGTTGTAGCGGTTGGCCCGGGTTGGCACTGACCATGAATTCGACCTTTTCCAGTCCTGATGCTGAAAACAGGTTTTTATCATTATCAATTAACTCGATCTCGAATTTGCCGCCTTGCATTCCCAGTTTCTGCATATCTTCAGTGACAAGGTCGGATAACTGTCTGGCATTGCGTTTACGACTTTTGGTGAGTTTGAGTGCCAGCTTTTTGTAATTGTCTGCAGCAATTTTTATTTCATCCTGTAAGTTGTCCAGTTCTGTATCGGCATTTTCAAGTGAGTTGAGTTCATGCTGCAGTGAGCCAAGTAACTCAGGTAATGCATCCGGCATGATACGATGTTTGCGTGCCTGTTCATGATACAGGTCCAGACGTTGTTCAAGCGATTTTTGTTGTTCAGGATCAAGCTCGATACCATCAATGTAATCGCGCAGTTCATTTGCGGCTTCCTGTGTCTGGATGCTTGCTGTATTCAGCAGTTCGGTAATGGCTTCCAGTTTTTTATCGTAGGAAGACAAGTCGTCCAGTGTGGCCGCTGCATTAGAGAGTAACGAAAAGGCAGTGCTGTTTTCATTTTCATAAATTTCGTCAATGATCTGATTACAGCCTTCCAGTAAACCCGAGGCATGTGATATTTTTTTGTTTTGTTGTTCGAGTTCATCAAATTCATTGGCAACAGGGGAAAGCAGTTCCAGTTCCTGCACCTGATAACGTAACAGATCCAGTCTTGAGTCACGATCTGCACTGGCCTGTTTAAGCTGATCAAAGCGATCATTCAGGGAATGCCATTTATTGTATGCCTGACTGAGTTGTTCAAGTAATTCAAAATGATTGGCGTAGTCATCCAGTAACTGACGCTGTTTGCTGCGCTGCATGAGTGACTGATGCTCATGTTGACCATGTATATCAACCAGCAAACTGCCCAGTGCTTTTAATGACTGGGCTGGCACCGGTGAACCATTGATGTATCCTTTTGAACGACCATCGGCAGTAATAACCCGACGCAACAAGCATTCATCACTGTCCAGTTCCTGTTCAACAAGCCAGTGCTGAGCTTCAGGAAAGGTTTCAATATTAAATGAGGCAGAAATCTCTGTGCGTTGGCAACCGTGACGTATAGATTTGCTGTCGGCACGTGCACCAAGCAACAGGCTCAAGGCATCAATCAATATCGATTTGCCGGCACCGGTCTCACCGGTAAGTACCGTCATGCCACTATCAAATTCAATTTCTGATTCCTTGATAATGGCGAAGTCACGAATATGCAGGTTTGTTAGCATAGTTTAATAATTTTTAATTACAGTTTTTCTGCCCATTTCAGTTTGGCGCGCAAGATTTCATAGTAGTCATGTGATTTCGGATGAATCAAATGAATGCGCTTTTCCATACATGAAATAATAATACGATCACCATTCACCAGGTTCTGGTTTAACTGACCATCACAAGTCACTTGTGCATCATCCTGATTGTTATGACTGATAACAACTTCTATTTTACTGCAGCCACCAACAACTAACGGGCGATAGCTCATGGTATGCGGGCAAATCGGCACGATCACCATGCTGTCCAGTGAAGGATGAAGGATAGGACCACCACCTGACAATGCATAGGCAGTTGAACCGGTCGGAGTGGATATGATCAAACCATCAGAGCGCTGGGTATTTACATACAGGCCATCAATATAGACCTCGACCTCAATCATGCGCGCTACATTCCATTTATGTACGACGACATCATTGAATGCAACTTCAGTTGTTTTCATTCCGCCTTCACAAATAATTTCACAATTAAGCAGCGTGCGGTGTTCTTCCTGATAATCACCCTTTAATATGGCATCGAGTGTGTTGATCATGTTATCCGGTGAAATGTCGACGAGAAAACCCAGACGTCCCAGATTGATACCCAGCAGGGCGACTTCAAATTTAGCCAGAGAGCGTGCGGCGTTCAGTAAAGTACCATCACCACCAATCACAATGGCGAGATCACAGTTCTTGCCAATGTCATCCCGCGAGCCGGTAGGCAAGTGGTTGTCTTTCAGCATTCCAGCGGTGTGCTCATCGAGCACTACACTCAGTCCTTTCTTTTCGAGATAGTTACTGAGGATATCGAGTGTTTCCTCAACTCCGGGGTCACCAAATTTGCCGATAAGACCTATTTTTGAAAATTGTTTAGACATTCTTGTTTTTATTCCTTCTTGAAACACAAACTTAGCATGCCAGCGCAGGCACGCCAACTGGTATAGTAAGAAGGGCTTTAAGCCTGTTCTGGCTCTCTGCTATGATGGCCAAATATGCCCAGAAACAAAAAGACATCCAATTCAGGCGCCGGTGTATCAGATCGTGCCCAGCAATTGCTCAAACTCCTGATAGAAAACTATATTCGTGACGGCAGTCCGGTGGGGTCAGGCACATTGGCGCGCAGTGGCCAACTCGACCTCAGTTCCGCCACAATTCGTAATGTGATGGCTGATCTGGAAGATCTGGGACTGATCGAATCACCTCATACCTCGGCAGGACGCATTCCTACTACCAAGGGTTTCCGGTTTTTTGTGGATTCCTTGCTGACGGTTGATCATTTAAACGACTCGGAAATAGGCAAGCTTAAGGTCGAGCTTGATGCCGGTATCGAACCCAAGCAACTGGTTTCCAAAACATCGGATGTCCTGTCAGCATTTACCCATATGGCCGGTGTGGTAACCATACCTCGCCCTGAAACGGTCATGATGCGTCATGTTGAGTTCCTGCCCTTATCAAATAACCGGGTACTCACGATACTGGTTATGAATGAGGAAGATATACATAACCGGATTATTCATACGACCAGAAAATATTCTCCTTCTGAATTAACTCAGGCGGCCAATTATCTGAATGAAGCCTTTGCCGGAAAGAATCTGAATGCAGTGCGTCAAATGCTGGTGAAGGAAATGCAGGAAACACGCGATCGCATGAACAGCATGATGCTGGCGGCGATTGAAATGGCGAATCAGGTTTTTGCCAGAGAACATGATACGGCTGATTATGTCCTGGCTGGCCAGACGAATTTGATGGATTTTGCTGACATGGAGAATGTCGACAAGCTAAAGCAGTTATTTGAAGCCTTCAATGCCAAGCGCGATATTCTTCATTTGCTTGATCAATCCATGCATGCCGAAGGCGTACAGATTTTTCTGGGTGAAGAGTCTGGCTATAATGCCCTTGGTGGTTGCAGTCTGGTGACATCGCCATATGAGGTGAACGGCCAAATAGCCGGTGTGCTTGGTGTGATTGGTCCAACACGCATGCGTTATGATCGGGTAGTACCGGTGGTAGATATAACGGCCCGCCTTCTCGGTGCGGCCTTGAATCGTCGTAGTTAGTCCCCATATAAACCGGAATTGCCATTTGGGAGGCCGGCTTGTGCCCCCGTTTTTAATAATCAAACGTGGAGTTAAAAATGAATAATGAGGCAGATCAGGCCCGGGATCAGGTTAAAGAAGACGTGAATCAGGAGGCTGAAACAGAGCAGGTTGAAGCAGAACAGTCTGGCGCTGAAACAGAGAACGTCCATGCCTTGCTGGAAGATGCCCGTGCCAAGGCAGATGAGCATTGGGATGAGCTGTTAAGGGCGAAGGCCGAGCTGGAAAACATGCGCCGCCGCGCCCAGCGAGATGTCGAAAATGCACACAAATATGCACTCGACAAATTCATTCAGGAAATACTGCCAGTCAGAGACAGCCTTGAATTAGGGCTGGCCGCTATTGGCGGTGAAGATGAAGAATCAGCCAAGCATCGGGAAGGTATTGATCTGACCCTGAAAATGTTTGGCAGTGTGATGGAGAAATTTGGCGTCAAAGAGCTGGATCCGACAGGAGAGGCCTTTAATCCCGAGCATCATCAGGCCATGTCCATGCAGGAATCTGCCGAGGCTGATCCTAATACGGTCCTGACAGTGGTTCAGAAAGGGTACTTGCTCAATGATCGTCTGGTCAGGCCTGCCATGGTGATTGTTTCCAAGGCAGTGGAGACGGGCAATAAGGCGGGCAGTTCGATTGACGAAAAGGCTTGAAAAGCCGGTTTACGCCACCATATCAGGAATCAAATAGAACTTTTTGAATAACTTAGTGATTTCCGGCTTGTCCGGAGCAACTTAACGGAGAAATTTACAATGGGCAGAATCATAGGTATCGACCTCGGCACCACCAACTCATGCGTATCGGTCATGGAAGGTGGCAAGCCGCGTGTAATTGAGAACAGCGAAGGTGATCGCACCACACCATCTATCGTGGCTTACACGAATGATAATGAAGTGTTGGTTGGTCAGTCTGCCAAGCGTCAGGCGGTAACAAACCCGGAAAACACCCTGTTTGCGGTCAAGCGTTTGATCGGCCGTAAATTCCAGGATGCCGAAGTACAGAAAGACATCAAAATGGTGCCTTACAAAATCGTCAAGGCAGATAACGGTGATGCCTGGGTTGAAGTGAAAGGCAAGAAAATGGCAGCACCGGAAGTGTCAGCGCGTGTACTGCAAAAAATGAAAAAGACCGCTGAAGACTATCTCGGCGAAGAAATCACTGAAGCAGTGATTACTGTGCCTGCCTACTTCAATGATTCACAACGTCAGGCAACCAAGGATGCAGGCAAGATTGCCGGTCTGGAAGTAAAACGTATTATCAATGAACCGACTGCGGCCGCACTGGCTTATGGTCTGGACAAGCAGCGCGGTGATCGCAAGGTTGCGGTTTATGACCTTGGTGGCGGTACTTTCGATATCTCTATTATTGAAATTGCTGACATCGATGGTGAGCATCAGGTAGAAGTACTTTCCACCAATGGTGATACATTCCTTGGTGGTGAAGACTTTGACCTACGCATTATTGATTATTTATCAGAACAGTTTAAGAAGGACAGCGGCATTGATCTGCATAATGATCCTCTGGCGTTACAGCGTCTGAAGGAAGCAGCAGAGAAGGCCAAGATTGAATTATCTTCTTCACAACAGACTGATGTGAATCTGCCTTATGTAACAGCCGACGCATCCGGTCCGAAACATTTGAATATCAAGCTGACTCGCGCCAAGCTGGAATCACTGGTTGATGAACTGGTTCAGCGTACAATTGCACCTTGCAAGACAGCATTGAAAGATGCAGGACTGTCTGCCTCTGATATTGATGATGTCATCCTGGTCGGTGGTCAGACTCGTATGCCGAAGGTACAGGAAGTAGTAAAAGATTTCTTTGGTAAGGAAGCACGCAAAGACGTGAACCCGGATGAGGCAGTCGCAGTTGGCGCCTCTATTCAGGCCGGTGTACTGGGTGGTGAAGTAAAAGATGTATTGTTGCTTGACGTAACGCCTTTATCTCTTGGTATTGAAACCATGGGCGGTGTGATGACCAAGTTGATTGAAAAGAATACAACCATTCCGACCAAGGCAAACCAGATTTTCTCAACAGCGGATGATAACCAGACGGCTGTGACTGTGCATGTACTGCAAGGTGAGCGCGAACAGGCAGCAGCAAACAAGTCACTGGGTCGTTTTGATTTAACAGATATTCCACCGGCGCCACGTGGTATGCCGCAAATCGAAGTGAATTTTGATATCGATGCCAATGGTATTCTGAATGTGTCTGCCAAAGACAAGGCAACCGGTAAGGAGCAGTCAATTATCATCAAGGCTTCCAGTGGATTGTCTGATGAAGAAATTGAAAAAATGGTCAAGGATGCCGAAGCGCATGCAGATGAAGACAAGAAGTTTCATGATCTGGTCACTGCACGCAATCAGGCCGACACCATGATCCATGCAACGAAGAAGTCTATGGAAGAACTGGGTGACGACAAGATGGAACCCGGTGAAAAAGACAAGATCGAAGCGGCAATCAAGGATCTGGAAGAAGAAATGAAGAACGATAACAAGGATGCAATCGAAGCCAAGACCAAGGTTTTAACAGAGGCCTCCGGTGCAATGGCACAACGTCTTTATGCACAACAGGCGAATGCCGGAGCTGCTGCGGGTAGCGGAGCAGAAGCGCAGACTGAAACTGCGAATGCTGGTAGTGACGATGTTGTCGATGCCGAGTTCGAAGAAGTAAAAGAAAATAAAAACTAAACAGTTTGGTAAAAGGGGTTGGTAAGTAACATAATCAACCACACCCTTTTTACACAGACCAGGAAAATGGGATCGACGATAAATTTCGGCGATCCCATTTTCCATATTTAAAAAGGCGAATAACCAGATCATGTCAAAGCGCGATTATTACGAAGTTTTAGGTATCGAAAAGAATGCCAGTGATGCAGATATAAAAAAGGCATATCGCCGCGCTGCTCAAAAATATCATCCCGATCGCAATCCTGACGATGCCAGTGCAGAAGACAAGTTCAAGGAAGCCAAAGAGGCTTACGAAGTTCTGTCTGATCAACAAAAACGTGCCGCCTATGATCAGTTTGGCCACGCCGGTGTTGATCCCTCAATGGGTGGCGGTGGTTTTCATGGTGGCGCAGGTGGTGCCAGCTTTGCCGATATTTTTGGTGATGTCTTTGGGGATATTTTTGGTGGACGCGGTGGTCCCGGCGGCGGTGGTGGCGGCAGACCCGGTGCCGGCAGTCGTGCCCGCCGTGGTTCTGATCTTCGTTACAACCTGTCACTCACTCTGGAAGAGGCCGTTAATGGTACCACGGTAAAAATCCGTGTTCCTACCATGGTGGTTTGTAAAACCTGTGATGGATCAGGCGCGAAAAAAGGTTCTGATTCGGTTACCTGTACAACCTGTGGTGGGCATGGACAAGTGCGCATGCAACAGGGTTTCTTCTCGTTACAGCAAACTTGTCCACATTGTCAGGGTTCTGGCAAGATGATCAAGGATCCTTGCGGCACTTGTCATGGCAGTGGTCGTACTCAGGAACAAAAAACATTATCAGTCAAAGTACCACCCGGTGTAGATAATGGAGATCGTATTCGTCTTGCCGGTGAAGGTGAGGCGGGCGAGGCAGGTGGAACTGCCGGTGATTTGTATGTACAGATCAACCTCAAGGAACACCCGTTGTTTATTCGTGAGGAAAATAATCTGTACTGCGAGATGCCTGTCAGTTTTGTCACTGCTGCTCTGGGTGGTGAGCTGGATGTACCAACGCTGGATGGCCGCGTTAAACTCAAGATACCGGCCGAGACACAATCCGGTCGTATGTTCCGCATGCGTGGCAAGGGAGTGAAATCAGTGCGTGGTGGTGTGGCCGGTGATTTGATGTGTCGGGTGATTGTTGAAACCCCTGTGAATCTGACGAATGAACAAAAAGATTTACTCAAGCAGTTTGATACAACATTTGCAGGAAATGGTAAACATCATCCTAAAACCGATTCATGGCTGGATAATGTTAAGAAGTTCTTTGGTGATATGAAGCTTTGAAAAAAGTTCGATTAACGTAATACTGCATAAGAAGACAGGTGTGAACAGACAGGTTTTTACTTATTAGAAATCACTTTAACAATGTTAAAAAACTATAATTGTTCTACACTATCATTCCTAACATATTAAATTCATTAAAAGACTTATGACCAAACTAGCAATTACAGGCGCCAACGGCCGTATGGGTCGTACACTGATTGAAGCCGGACAGCAGTCTGGTGGCTCAACTGTGACTGCGGCTTTTGAACGTCCCGGTAGTGCTGTGATTGGTCAGGATGCAGGTGCACTGGCCGGCATTGGTGAGATCAAAGTGCCTGTCGCTGACAGCACCACTATTGGCTCAGCTGATTTTGATGTGTTGATTGATTTTACCCGTCCCAATGTGACACTGGAAAATCTGGCGATATGCCGTACCAGCAAGCGCCGCATGGTGATTGGTACCACTGGCTTTTCCGAGGATGAGCGCCAGAAGATTGTGGATGCCTCCAAAGAGATTGCGATCGTGTTTGCACCGAATATGAGTGTGGGTGTGAACCTGTGCTTTAAATTACTGGATTTGGCTGCCCGGGTGATGGGTAATGAGGTCGATATTGAAGTGATTGAAGCTCACCATCGCCACAAGGTCGATGCCCCATCGGGTACAGCGCTGCGCATGGGCGAAGTGGTAGCTGATGCACTGGGTCGGGATTTGTCTGAATGTGCGGTTTATGGTCGTGAGGGCAATACTGGCGAACGTGATCGTGGCACTATTGGTTTTGAGACCATTCGTGCAGGGGATATCGTTGGTGAACATACCGTGATGTTTGCTGATATCGGCGAGCGTGTCGAAATAACCCATAAGGCCTCCAGCCGTATGACCTTTGCTTCCGGGGCGGTTCGGGCCGCACAATGGCTCATGAATCAGGATACGGGTCTGTATGATATGCAGGATGTACTTGGTTTAAAATAGAACCAAACCAAAAAGTTTCTCATTGGATCTGAGTCTTGTTCTGGACTCATCAAACTATAAATAAAACAGTTAGTTATTATTACTGTGTCAGTTTTATTTACACTGCTAAATTTACAAGATAATAGATTGAAAACATATGCTTAGGTGAAAATAGTGTTTTAAAAGCAAAAATGACAAGCGATAAGGTATCAGAATTTTTTACATTTTCAATAAGTTTAGACACAATCAAAAAATAAAAAATTTTCTAATTGTATGTAATTAAAATAAAAATCAGGAAACGGCATGAAACTTGCTCTTATTGTAAGAATTCTATATTAAAAATTTCAGTATCTTTAAGGATTGGGGGTATAACATGGATCGTTGTTGTTTTTTTTCTCGTCATGTGTTTTCAGTGATTTTTTGTTTTCTTGTTTCGATTTTTCCTGCACAAGCAGCAGTTAATAATCCAGGCTGGATTACTGAAACAGCCGAACTTGTTGCACCTGAAAAATCGAAAAAAACACTGGCTCTATCCAAAGCTGCGACAAAAGCAAGTGCACAAAGTGCCATTGTTGATGAGCAAACGGTTTCCCTCCAGGCAGTATCTTCAATTTCAGACTTCACACAGTTAGCCGAAGCATTAGAAAACGATCCAGTTCGTATTTATCAGTTTATCCGTAACAATTTTGAATATGTACCTTACTATGGTGCACTTAAAGGCGCACATCTAACCTTATTAGAACGCAGTGGTAATGATTTTGATCAGGCTGCTGTTCTGGTTGAGCTATTACGTGCTGCTGGTTATACCGCTGACTACCAATACGGCACCATGAGTATTCCAGTAACTTCAGGCGATGGCTTCAATCTAGCCAGTTGGTTAGGTACTGATGCGGACAGCACAATTATCGGTGGCATTATCGCCAGTGGTGGGATTCCTGCATTAAATTATGGTACCAGTTTTACCATGGATCGTGTCTGGGTGGTGGTGGATATTGCAGGTACGCCATACAACCTTGACCCTGCCTTCAAACCGAATACCAAAACAGATGGTATCGATTTAACAACAGCAACTGGATACAGTCAGGCAGGCTTATTGGCTGCTGCTGGAGGTACGTTGGGTACAGATTCAATCAGCAATCTTAATGAAGCTGCCGTTGACACCTATCTGAACAACCTGACCAATACATTAACAACCTACCTGAAACAAAATCATGCCAAAGATTATGTGCGTGATATTGTAGGTGGTCTTGTTATTGTGCCAGATAACAGTACTGCATTACCTGCATCAATGCCTTTTACAGGAACACCTACGGAACCAGTGTGGACAGCGATTCCGGCAAGCTATGTACATACTGTGCAATTTCAACATGGTGGGATCAATGCGACGTATGATATTCCTTACATTGCGGGTAAAAAGCTCAGCATTACTTATGTACGAGATAATACCCCAGTTGATCCCGCACCACCGGGAGCAACGGATTTCGGTACTGTTGGCAACGAGGATGGGCCAACCATCACCTATACAAACACCAACCCAGATACCAATCCTACTATTCAATTAACAGCGATATTAACCGGTAGCGATGCATTCAGTTTTGTCAGCGGTGGCGGGCTTAATAATCTGGCACCGGGTGCAAGTCTGGATACTAAGGTGAAGTTCTCTGGAGTTGGTCAAACAGCTGGGCGAAAAAATGCAACACTAACATTTGAATGGTCATATGCAGGGAGTGTCTTTGGTACTCAAGTTGTGGACTTAACAGGCGTTGTTGAAGTCACGCCGACTGCAGAAATCTATCTTGATGACATACTTTTGGTAGCAGAAAGTACACCGTCAGGTAGTCTCACTGATTTTGTGGTTACAGTCGATCATCCCTATGCCGCTAGCAGTGGTGCCTATGCTGATCAAAGTGTCACATTCACACTCAATCGTTCCGTGGGGACTTATGTATTAGCATCCGCCTTTGGTGGTGATCGCAATAGCAAGCTGCTGGCAGAACGTCAGCGCCAGCTCAATTCCATGACACTGCAAGGTCTGGCGAATGATTCCAATGAAGTCATAACGGAAACACTCAATGTAATCGGGCAGACCTGGATGCAACAAACCCAGTTGAATACAGATCTTATTACTAAACTCAGTGATTATCGTTTTATCAACCACCATCGCTTTGGCATTATCGGGCAGGAAGAAGGCTACTTTGTTGATGTGAAGGCACAACAGGGGTCTATGCTACCGGAAACAGCAACGGCGGTTGCCGGTGCTTTTCAGGCGGGTAGTTTTGTTGCCAGTGCCATGGAACACAGTGTGCTGGAACAACTACAAGGTATTAGTAATCCAGGCATATCCACCATTAAAATCTTTGCGCTCAACAACCAGAATGGCGGTAAGTTCTTCCTCGCTAATCAAGCCAATTTTGGCACTATTCAACCCCAGTTAACGTTAACGTATACTGCCAATGATCTAAGTCAGTTCCAAACGGCAGTAAATAATGGTTCAACTCTTGTGTTACCCGAGAATGGTCAGGTAACACTGAATAGTTGGACAGGCAAAGGTTATGTTGATTACAGGGTCAGTGGTAGCGCACGTAGTCTGGGTATGATTATCGGTGGTGGATTAAATGGTGGTTTTTCCAGTCAACCAGCGATCCTGAATACGCCTTATGTACAGTTTGATAACTACATTAAAAATATTCCATCATCAATAATTCCTAAAACCCCTGCAGCTGATCCAGTGGATCTAAACACGGGTGCTTATTTTTCAAAAATGACCGACATTAGTATTGCCGGTGCAGGACCACGTGGTTTGAGTTTCACCCGTTTTCACAACAGCCAGCAGGTGAGTCAGGATACAACGGGACTGGGTCGAGGCTGGACACATAACTATAATATTTATCTTTCTGAAAATAGTGATGTTGTGAAGGCACTTGGAAAGCGTACCCCGATTGATGCAGCTTCATTGATAGTGGCTGCTTTTGTGACACGTGATTTGATGGAAGCGACCCAGCCCACAATCAAGTCATGGATTACCGGTGCACTGGTAGCCGATTGGGCAACAGACAATTTATTGAATAATGCCGTTACGGTTCATATGGGTGATCAAGGTCTTACCTATATCAAACTACCGGATGGTAGTTATGCACCACCGCCTGGCGTGACAACAGAGCTGGTAAAACTGGGTGGGGGTACTTATGAACTGCGCGAACGTTTCGGTACGGTGATTGCCTTTAATGCAGACAACAAGATAGCCACCCTGACTGATGTAGATGGCAATGTGCTTACCTTTATCTATGATGGTGTGACTGGAAAACTCTCTCAAGTCAAAGACACCTACAATCGCACCCTGACAGTAGGCTACACAGGTGATCTACTCACCAGTGTGAGCGATCAAAACGGTCGATCTGTGGTTTATACACAGATTGCCGAAGAGCTGAGAAATGTCGCCGGTCTTGAAAATGCCAACTGGCAATACACCTACGACACATTGCATCGCCTGAAAACTGTGATCGATCCCGTAAATGCCACTATCGTTGATAATACCTATGATGACAGTGATCGTGTAATCACCCAGCTTGCACCACGTAAAGTCGGCACAGCCACCTACAAGATGCATTACACCGGACTGACTTCATCAGAGGAAGACCCACTGGGTAACCGGACAACCTATTATTATGATTTCACTGGCCGCAAAGTTGCAGTTGAGAATTCGCTTGGAGAGAAGTCATATACCGAATACGATGGCCAGAACCAGCCGGTGAGATCTATTGACCCACGTAGTAATGAATTCCGCTATGTTTATGACAATAATAATAACCTGCGCTTTATCTACGATCCGGATAATAACGAAACTGAAAATGTTTATGATGTCCAGTTCAGGTTAATCGATACCTACGATCCATTCCGTAACAACACACATTACGGTTATGATGCCGAGCACCATCTGGAATTGACACGAGATGGTGAGTTAAATGAAACCTCAGCCATTTATTACCCCAATGGATTGATCGATACCAGTACCGATGGCCGCACAACAGTAACCGATTATGTCTTTGATACTAATGGTTACCCGGATACCACAAAGGTAGGTACCCGTCCTGTCGTGGATTACACCTACAATGCAAAAGGGGAGATGACCGATCTCATCGATCAGGAAGGGGCACATACTAATTTCATTTATTATGAAAACGGCCTGCTCAAGGAAAGCACAGATCCGTTACTGAAAAAGAGTTTTTATACTTATTATGATACCGGGCGCATCCATACTTATACTGATCGTAATTCAGATGTTATTACTACAGATTACACACCAACCGGCAAGCTAGACACCATCACTTATCAGGATCTCTCCACAGTACAATACACTTATGACAGCCGAGATAATCTGGAAACCATGATCGATTCATTAGGCACCACAGTTAACACCTTCGATGCCGTTAACCGCCTTGATATCATCACCGATGCACAGGGTTTTGATGTGGATTATGATTATGACGAAGCGGGTAATGTTACTCGCATTACCTATCCGGGCAACAAATCCGTCAGTTATATTTATGACAACCAGAACCGCCTTGAAACGGTCACAATAGATTGGCTAACTAACCAGGTGGCTACTTACCACTACGACATCGCAGGCCGCCTTGACTGGGTAGACAACTTCAACGGCAGTATCACTGATTATGATTATGACAACGCCAACCGCCTCACTGGTCTTATCAATAAAAAGGCTGATGGCACTATTATCGCTAGCTACCAGTTCCCGGTACTCGATGGCAATGGCAACCGCAAACAGGAAGTCAGACAAGAACCCTTGCCTCCGAGCAACCTGCCTACAGAAAGTGTTACCTTTAACTACAACATCCCACGTAACCGGCTCGACAGTACCACCAATGCCACCTTCAATTACGATTTTGAAGGCCAGCTCAGTGACAAGAGCGGTACGCCGTTTACATTTGACTATGCGCACCGGCTAACTGGAATAGGCGCTAATATCCAGTTTAATTATGATGGCGCGGGTAACCGTCTCAAGGCCACCCGCAGTGGTATTGTCACCAAATACATTTACGATGCCGCCGGCAACCTGTTAGCCGAAGCCGACAACGCTGGAACCATCACCAAATACTACATCCACGGTGCCGGACTGTTAGCCATGGTCGAAGGCAGCAATGTTTACACCTACCACTACAATGCCATCGGCAGTACTGTTGCCATGACCGATAACAACGAAAATACCATCAATGCTTATAGCTATGGCCCTTACGGTAGAGTCCTCAACGAACTTGAAACCATCAACCAACCGTTTAAATACGTAGGCCAGTACGGTGTCATGTATGAACCAGGTGTTGAGTTCTACTACATGCGGGCGCGTTACTACGATCCGGATATCGGCAGATTCATCTCCGAAGATCCGATTGGGTTTGAGGGGGGACTCAACCTTTATGCCTATGTGGGGGGGAATCCTGTTAATGCGATTGATCCAATTGGAACTTGGTCATTTAGCTTGGAGGCATATCTTGGAGTAGGAGGTGGAATTAATATTTCGTATCTTGATGGAACACTTGAAGCGACTGGCAGACTTGGTGTTGGTTTAGGTGGAGGTGTTTCCTATGATCCATTAGGGGAGCCATCACCTCATTCAAAAACAACTGGTTCTGGATATATTGCAAGAACATCTGCCTCAGGTGGAATAGGTCTTGGTGTTGGACCTGTATCTCTTGATGCAACTGGTCAGATTGCGAGTGGAAACGCGGTCACCACACCAGTTGGAGGTAACTTTGCATCAGGTTCTTTGTCTACGCTTTCTACAGATGGGAAATGGGCTTTTGGAATAAAGGCTGGAGCTTCAATGGGTGTTGATATAGGCAGCTATTCGAATTGGGGTAAATAGAAAAAATAGTTTTATTATGAAAAAATTTATTGGATATTCTTTTTTTGTTGGTGCTCTTGTTGCTATTGGTATTTATTTTAGCGGAGGCATGAATTTAAGTGATGAGAGACGTAATTTGATTGAAGCAGCACTATCAAACAATGTTGAAATAAGAAACTCTATTGGAGCATTTGAAAAATTTGAAGTTAAAAAAGCAACTAAATATTCTGGCTCGCCAAATGAACAGCCATACATGAAATATACTTTGCATGTTAAAAATGGGGAAGAAGGTGTTTGGGTTAGGGTTATAATAAATAATCCTAATTCTGATGAAGAAGTAGTTTCAATTATTGGTATAGAAAAATGACTGCCACAAATAAAACGAGAGCAATTTATCTGATTGCTTTTGTGATTATGGGCATTATTTTATTGTTTGCAATAAATCATAAAGGAATATTTATTCCAATATTATTTATTTTGACGCCATTACTACTTATTATAGCGTTAGTTATTACCGCATCATTAAAATGCCCAAATTGCGGTGATTCCATGTATAGCCCAAAACCCGGCGAATCAAACATGAATCCATATTACAAGATTTTAATATTTGGCAAATGTAGTAATTGTGGGAAAAAAGTATAGTGGCAAATGAAGGTTCTATATAATTTTGTCTTTCTAATGGTGTCGTTGGTTTTTTTGTCATCATGTGGCGAGAATTTTGGAAGATTTGAGCTGGTTAATATGTCTGGCGAGATTATTTCATCAGCAGTTGTGAAAGTTTGTGACCAAGAATTTGAATTTAGAAATATAGATCCAGAAAAAACTGTTATTGGTGATTTTATAATTACATCTGATAGTCATTACACGATAAAAATTAGATTCTTATCAGGAAGTTCGATTCAAAATGAGATTGGTTATGTTACTAATGGGTTTGACTTTAACGATAAAATAATTGTTTCTAAATCAGCAATAGAGATTAAGACTATTAAAGTAGACTAAATAAAACAAAGAAAAACATTGTCAACAAATGAGAATATTAAGGAATAATTGAAATAAATCAATAGGGTCAGACTCGATTGATTAATTAAAAGCACATGATAGCTTAAGGGTGCCAAACAAAGACCACACGAACAAGGTAAACAAAGTTAAGGAATAGAAAAATGGACAAACTCAAAACAAAATCAAGGATAGCTAAAATTGCCTGTTCAGTTTTATTTGTTACAGGGATGAGTATCTACCAACCGGTCATGTCTGCTACCACCATCGATTATGTCTACGATGATCTAAACCGTGTTGAAACAGTCACCCGTTCCGATGGCCCACTATTAAGTTATACCTACGATGAAGTAGGTAACATCACCGTAATAACCACCAGCAACCCCGACAGCGATGGTGATGGCCTGAACGATGTTGATGAAGCTGCGTTAGGTACCGATCCCAATCTGCCAGATACTGATTTTGACGGGCTTTCCGATGGTGCTGAAGTCCTGACTCATGACACCAACCCCTTATTGCCAGATACCGATGGAGATGGTGTTAATGATGGTGATGAAATCCTTGCAGGAACAGATCCACTGGATGACCTCTCATTCCCCATTTTTGCTGATGGCGATTTTAATGGTGACGGGCAGGTAAATATGGCTGACGTTATATTTGGCAGGAAGATCATATTTGGCGAAATCACCCCAACGGCAGAACAGCTCCAGCACGGTGATGTAGCCCCTCTTATTGGTGGTGTTCCAAGTCCCAATGGTGTGTTTAATTTCGCGGATGTTCTTCTCATCGAACGCAAGGTATTAGGTGAGATAGATTATTGATATTTTTTCAAAAAAGATATTGTTATGTACCCAAATATTACTCAATATAGAATTTACAGGAGTATACAAATGAACAATTATTTAAAAATTTTGACTTTAATGATTTTTGCTATTGCCCTGAACCTTACAGGTTGTACAGGATCAAAAAGTTTTGGTATTGCAGCTCGTGCAGGAGACACTATTGCTGTTATGCCTGGTAGGCATCCTGATTTATCACGTGCCGATATCAGCCTCAATATAATAGATAGTGAAGGGACACTTATTGTTGTTCCTGGAAATGATCCGTCAATAAGAGCATATTTTCATGCTTTTCCTGATCCGTTATCAAAGGTAATTGTTGGTTATGAAACAAATCAGGATATTGATGGTGGTGAAATCTCATCGGGACAATATATTCAAGGTGCGACTCTTTATGATAAGGAATGGATGCAAGACACATTGATTCTGGATTTGCCTACCTCTCTTGCAACAGGAATGGCTGTTATTCAAGTCAATATTTATAATGCAGATACAGCCAGTTGGGAAACCATTGCTTCCCCATTGTTTGAGATACTGCCTGGTACAGGGGAACAAAATACTTTCCAGAACACACAAATAGGTGCTCTCACAGAACAAGAACTCAGGGCAATGGAACGTGCAAATCACTACACAGTTTCGTTCAGTGGAACTACTATTCCATATGCGGTTGAAATCAATATGACCCATAATGCTGATGTTGATAATGGAGGTGCAGGGCGTGCCTATGTGGTTAATCCTAGAGGTGATATAAAAAATATTAGTTGGTCAGATGACGGTTCTAATCTGACAGCTTTAGTTTCACCGGCGCGTAATCAGATATTGAGTGAGATGAAAGACTTTAAGTTTTATGTGGCTGGCGAAATTACTGGTTTAGCATTGGTTAACGCACAGGGGTATGATATTGATGGGAACCAAATTGCTGTTACGGTTACAGTTGAATAATTGTTGCTATGAGTCCAAATTTGTACGCTATATACAAATGATTTCAATTTAGTTTTAAGTTGGATGTGACCGGTTTTAACCAAAGATAACTATGTAAGCGATTGATTTTAAAAAATATTCATATCCTCGGTTGAATAGTATACAGTCAGGTTGCATTACAGCTAATAGTGGGAACAGGTATATTTACTTCTGTATCCGGGGCGGTTCGGGCCGCTTGTTGGCTCATGAATCAGGATACGGGCCTGTATGATATGCAGGATGTGTTGGGACTAAAAGCAGATACAAGATAAAAGTTACAAGATTCAAGGGAAAAACAGGGAGATTCAGGGTGAATTCTGCATTAGCTTGTATCTTTATTCTTGTATCTTGAATCTTTCCCCTTGCATCTGTTTTTATGTATAATCCCCTCGGTCAGATTCAGTAATCCGGCCAGTTAATAACCCAGTTTTTTGATTGAAATATGAGCGGAAGCCACGAAAAAGTGTCTCCCGCTTTTTTGTACGCCTAGCGCTGGAGGATTTTTTGAGAAAACCGGCACTACTTGCCCTTGAAGATGGCTCTCTGTTTTGGGGAGAAGCGATTGGTATTGAGGGACAAACGACAGGTGAGGTGGTGTTCAATACCGCCATGACCGGTTATCA
>Ga0224501_10000894_pt1 | contig 23018 bp, 13 predicted proteins | sample SF_Oct11_sed_USG_4_FD_169105 | JGI IMG/M metagenome (GOLD analysis project Ga0224501, IMG submission 169105) | Sediment microbial communities from San Francisco Bay, California, United States - SF_Oct11_sed_USGS_8_1 | ecosystem: Environmental > Aquatic > Marine > Sediment | place: USA... | reverse complement strand
GCAAACATTTCAGGTGACAGAGTGACTAAACCACCAAGTGGGCTCAAGCTGGAAAGCAATTTTTGCAAGCGCTGAACGAGTGAACCTGAAACGATAACAATAAAGTAAACCATTGACGTTCTTAAAAAATGGAATGCACCAGGTCCACCCAATGAGCCCAGTAATGGAGTTCCCAAACTGAACTGGTATGGAGATTCTATAGTATGTAGCTGCGGCAAATGTTGGCTAGTATGAATCGATTAATGTGATCCTGATAGTGATAGGATGAAGTAGTGGTAAAATTTGAGTTCAGACACTGACTGATTCACTGACACTCCGCCACTCTCTGTCAAGCCGTTCTCTCTTGTCAGTCAATCTATCCCTGGATTTGGAGTTGGTTAGCTGCAGCATTCACTCAGTCATTCATCCACCCACTTACAGTCGGTGGAGTGAGTCACTGAACTGACTCAGTCACTTAGAGTTACTCACGTCACTGACTGGTGATTCTTGTTCACCACTCAGTTCATTACTGCACAAGTTGCAGTCTTACTCTTACAGTTAGTGAGTTACTCTTTCTTTCATCCACAAACCTTTATGGCTAGGGGAAGTCGGACTTCGCCTCTCAGTTATGAATGCTGTTTCAGACAGAGATCTTCCTTTGGTTTTGTTAGACGTTGGTGAAGATGTAGGAGTTCGTCTGGCAGACGATTTTCTCGCAGGGCTACCATTCACCACTCCAAGACCGAATTGCTGTGTGGCACGCAGTGGGCCTTGTCTTGTGGAAGGCGACACATTTCTTCTCAGTTTTTGGTTGCCTTGGTTTGACATTACGACTCACCGCTACGATTTTATGTCTTAAAAGAGACTTTTCCTAAAATAATACGTTGTAACACAGATGTGAAAGCAGCGCGTCTATAACTTTGCCTCTGGTTTTCAAGAGCTTTGTCTCTAGACCGGCGATCGCAACATTCTTCTCTCGACTGGGCCGGCGCAGTGATCCGACCACGTGACCGCCTTCTTGTCATTCATTGGTTCACTGGAGTTTCGAGCACAAGTCAGCGCTGCTGTATCTGAGAATGAACAGACAACTCTGACGGGGAGATTTATTGTCTCGATTCTACTACTCTACAGTTCCACCCAACATTGAATGAAGTTGGATTCACGACACAGACGAAGAGTCAGATAGTCATCCCTTATAGAATTCCACATCTGGCAGCATAAATCACACGCATACTGTGCACTACTCAGGAATAGGCCCTACAGTTTTCTCCGCTAACTCTGTTTTTTGTCTTAGTATGACATCCTTACCATTATGGTAAAGCAGTTAAATGAGATACTTGTGTTTTTTGTTTTGTTTAGCATGGACTACCACGAACAGGTCCGTATAACCACTCCACCTCATAGCGAGGCTTGTTCTCATTGGGAGTTAGAATCAAAGTGGGGACTTCATATTTACAACAGTAGTCTGCTGTGACCGAGCCTCGAACCCAGGTTCTCACGATTATGAACGCAGCGCCCCACCGCTGAACTATCCCATTATCTCTCACTCTATCTTTGTTGTTTATAAGAAATGCAACCTTGATGGAAATTACTGAGAATATGTTATCATAGCCCCACAGCTCATCAATGCTGTACCAATCACATTACTCGCAGCCATTACTTCTTCGCAGTGCTTTGCACACTCTGCATTTGGTATTTAGGCCATTATTTGTAGAGAAAATGAGAAAACGTATTGGTGACACTGCCGTTTTATGTAGTTTTGTATAACATAAGAGTTTGAAAGGCTAATTGTTAATGGTAAAAGTTTGATTGCAATAATTCAAACAGTGAGTGAATGACAAAAATTAGGGGACAATTAAGGCATTAAAACATAAACTACGGGCTACCTACGGAGTGTGGATTCACACAATTGAAAATCTTTTAATTTGCTTCCTCAAAAGATTTTATTCCATACTGAGTGTACAACAAGGTGTACTGACTAACATTTCATCACTGTCACCTCTCCACCGTCATCCAGTGACCTTTATGTCACTGCGACATCTCTGTGTAAATACTTGCTGCGAGCATCACGTAAAGACAGCGAAACTAAAAGATTATTATAATCGGTCTGTAGAAGTGTGAGTTAGCATATAATTATGATCGATATATCAGGCTCATGGTGTGCTTCCCTGCTTGCTGGTTTGTTTTATTGCATCTTGAATTAGTTGTGCTAATGTCTGTGTTAAGGGAAATTGCAAACTAGAATGCAGAAAATTTACCCATGATCGGGTTTCTTATGTGGCAAGTTATAAAAGCATTCCGCGCTACAAAATATAGCCAATTTGACTCATATAAGTATGCATGTTGTGTCCCAACGTCGGGTCTGGATGTATACATGTGGCTAGTCTGAATGGTGCGTACTACGAGTTTGGAGTTGTCTCACGCCTGATTATTGTTACACGCGCTTTCAGCGTGAGTTTCGTAGTACACACATTTATTTACATCAGTCACGTGCCAATAGATGCCAAATCAAAAACCACAATTTCTCTGATTGGTCAGAAAACGAAATGGTTCCCACGCTCCTATTCGTTCTTTTGTCTGTGTCGTCATGAACGCCTAATAGACAACCCATTCATCACTTTTCTACAGGGGTCCGAGGGAAGCTGAAACGGAAGGGACAGCTGTGCGTGAGTACAGGATTTGAATTACAGAACCTGGCCGATGTAGACTTGCCAGATACAATAAGGAGAGGACGTTTTAATCATGGATATCTTACCAAGTGGTAGTATCTTCAGAGAACTGCAGGTAGTCCACGAAACTGGCTACTTTTCAGCCCACACCTCACTAGAGGATCGATGGCAACAGGTGAGATGATATGTCATTGCGACTGTGACTGTGAGCGTGGCAGTGACTGTCTGTGAGTCAAACTGCTTATTTTTTACTAATAATTCACTTTACTAAATAGTTGTGACTTTTCAGATAATATTCGTCCTATTCTTTTACGTTAACAGCTGGAATAGAACTTCCTGTCTACCATGTTTTTAAACTTGACAGTGACTGGTCTCCAGAGATGCCAACTAATAACTTGAATCTCCAATTTATGCTTATGAATGTGTCTGAAGCACAATAACCAAAATGAAAGTATGGCAGACTGTAAGATCTTCTGGTTGCGTCCGGTAGCATGAAACTAGAAGATATGTTATGATCTAACTGTCAGAACATTAAAACACTGCAACCCCCTGCGGGCACTGACAGTAATGGAACATTTGTTTAAGTTATCTCCAGCAGTGGAAAAGCTTACTTTGTTTGACTAAGGGGTTGAAAGCAAACGTAACAGACAATAATTCAGCTAATTACAGAGTCTGTGCAGCACCTATTGTTGGGTCTCCAAAGGCTAATTTACTTCTCCAGTGAACATGTTTCAATCACTCTAATTTATCAACTACTGTCAGTCAGACTCACCTCATAATGAACAGGTGCCATATACAATCCACTGAACAGAATGCTCTTGAGAGCTATTAGGCAAGAATTGTTGGTGGTTTTGTCCACTGGACTGCAATGTGGTTGGAGATATCAAGCCCTATGGATTCTAAGACATGCAGTGATAATGATATTGCAAGTGTTCTAAGCATAAATGAGAAAATACTAACCCTCAATTATCTGCCAGTAGAACGAACCCGCATCCTTCTCCAGGTATCCAAAACACAAATCCATAAACCATGACTTTTATTCAAAAGTTATTTGGCTATCGGACTAAGCGTATGCAAGAAATGTCTCGAGACTATCTCTGTGTACACGCATAGTCTGTTTAACGCATTCAGACTTAACAGAAGATCCTTACTTCTGTCATTTAGGTTTTCCATCAGAATTTTATCCTTTTTTTTCTCATACCGCAAACAAATAATGATGACTTGATACGCACAATGATTCACCCTGCACATTCATATACCAATAAACTAAATAACAGTTTCGACTCATAAAAACATATTTTCGGCTCTGAAGGACTGAACGCACTATTTAGTGATTTGGGGAGAACTCTGTACTAGAAATCCCTTCAGCCCCTTTGAAAACAGAATAAACATTTTGGTGCGGCAGATTTTCTGTTTGAGTCAATAGTCTTGGGCTACTCCCAATTTATTTGGATCTTGACTATCCTCTATGAACACTTTCTGGTCACAATAAGTTACACTGTAAACAATTCTGCTAAGGAGTGGTCAAGCTTTCTCGTGTTCAAGCCCGCGTTCAATTTACTATTCAAACTATTGAACTAGACACAGTTTAACAGGTGCAGCAACACAAGAAGCTTGGCAGGATATGTGCTGAAGAAAATATGGTACAAACTAAATCGTTTTTGGAAGTATTAATAATATAGAAAGGCAACATAAGCCACTCAGCTGTTACGACTCCATTAGCAGATTAGATGAAAAGATTTTTTTCAGGTCAATTATCGGACTGACCAAGTCCCTGACAACCATAATATAATATTGACAACCAATCTAACCTTGCATCCTCCAAATTCTTGGGGTCATGTAAAGCTTTTTATTGGTGCACAGAGATGTAATAATGTCAGTGTCAGATAGAACTGGTATTAGTAAGCCTGAACAGTGAGCACGCTGACGTGAAATGACCCACGTAAAATCCAGATGCGAAATTCGCATACGATCAGTGTGCTCGGGCTCTATATGTGCCACATTGAGCTTACTCTTGAATTGAACATGTTGATGGAGATCTCTTCAGATCACCTGGAAGCAAAAGCAACCCACATGTCACTCAGTTGAATTACCTCACATACTGTCGAGACTTTTCCACATAATGCATTCAAGCAGCCATAAAGTCTCGCCAATCGGTCGTTTTTGAACAACTTCGAATGTATTGAGAAGTTGCTATGCTAGGGTTTCACTATAGCAGTATTATTCTAATTGAATTTAGAATGAGATGTTTATTATATAACTAGTACAACTTTTGAATGAGTGAATAACTCGCTACGGAAAGCCCGTTTTTAATCCATTCCGGGAACTATAGTTTTCAGTGCAATTACTAGAACCTGGAAACTTTCTGTTCAAACTATGTGTCTTCACCCGTAGTTTAGCTTTTCATATATTCATGAGAACTGGCAGCACCTGGTGATATATTCTCTGTCAGTTCATTTCTAATATATTAGGTGTAGAGTGGACAGACCGCTGAACAGCTGAGTGACACCTCAAATCGTTAAATCATTCAAGAAAGTGATAAATAAGTTTTCAGAATATATCACTAGATTTCCTCGTCTCTTCATCGAGATCATGACTAAGCTCGTCGATGGTTGTGTATGGTCATATCAACTCACTACCTATACCTAATACCTATGGGACTGGAAGACCATTTCGATGCTTGATATGCACTTCAGTAACTCGTAGTTGAGATACCATAAAGTAGCCTTTTATATCCAAATCATATGCACTGAATCAAGGCTATAGTACAATTGCATGCACACCCTTATAACTACCTACTAGGTAAGCACTTCTATAACTAAGCGTCTAATACCCTGATTCGTTGGTCCGAAGCATTCATATTTCATGGTCTTATTGATATTTCCCTGAGATAGTTATGTATAATTCTGAGACAATGCCTGACAATACAATGGCCTTTTAGGGCACATAGAATTCTTATAGAGAATATCGGGCACAATGCCGACTTTTATCTCCTCTGCGTTGTCTTTACACTCCTAAAGACTCCTGGTACACCTAAACAATAGACCCGCAGCCGAAGCAATAACATGCCAAGTTTATTACTGTGTTACCCATAAATGTTGTTAACCAATGCCACATACCATAGTGTGAGGTTCATACAAAATATTCCTTTCGTTCATAATTATAGCTATGTAATTGGGAGTCAAGCAGCTAGTATATAATAAAAGAGTGTAAATTGCCATTGGGTGGAGTCTTTCCAGACCGAAATAGAAAATCTTGAATCTCTTTATGAGTAAAATTGTTCTCATATAATCAGGTGTATCATGGTTAAACTTTTGCTATTGAGGACCTCAATTGTTACTATTGAAACTCAGCCTCAATCCCGTCACATTTTCGCATGCAAACACCAAGTAATCTTGTACTGTTGATCGCAATCTCAATTGCAAGATTCACTTGTAGACGGAGTGAAAACAGAGATTATTTAAGAAAAATCTACCACTCCTTCAATAGTGAAAGGCTCCATTATCCCCCTTATATAATGCAAACATTGATGGCGGTTCCGCTGCACATTCCTGGCCATTGCTAGGCGTATTTGGATTATTCCTGTGCACACAAGTGTGGAGCTCAAGTAGAACAAATAATAAGTGAGTGGGCTGTAGTCCGGTGAAGGTCGGGTGCTCATCTATGGCAGCGTAATTGTCGTTGTTAATAGACCAGATGTGTTCGAGCTGTCTCGAAACATGACACATTCGAAAATCACACACGGACACACCTAACAACTGAAAATTTGCTGATTTGCTGCCAATCGATTGGTAATTTTCTTATTTCAATACCGATGATTCATACACTTGGGTTACACCCAGCTCTCATTCAATATCCAATCCGTATTAAATGCACGCAATATTATAGAAGACATACAAGCAAACAATGGCAGGATTGAAAGTGAAAGCTCACCGCAGTAGAGCACCTACCTAGGCGTTTTGCTCCTGCACAGTTTTCTGACACCGCTCTGCTGATTTTAATGTAGATTAGCCCACTGGCAATGTTGTGTATGTTTTAGAATTGTCTGGAAATGGAGAGGTATCTGAAAGATGAACCACGCCTGATGTCATATAAACGATTTGACTCAGATTACGAGCCTGATGGTAGCAGCATGCCAACCCGCGAAGACATTGAAACCTCAAACAAATTGCAAAAGTTTGCCAAATTGAATCTAAATGACACAGTGAGAAGTAATGACACGTCTTTTAGTAGCAGCAGTCGTGGAACTATCAAGTCGACAATCAGTTCAGCTTCTTCTGGGTACCATTCTTTGGTGAATGAGGACATTAACCATAACTTAATGTGGGCCACTCCAGTGTCACCTGTCTCGGTAGACCAACCACAACAAACTCGGAAAAAGGGTCACAGGTCGGCTGGCAATGCGCGACAACATATACAAGAACAATCCATACCTAAAGGGGTGGCATCATTGTCTACGAAGGCGGTTTGCGCTTCGCCTCCCGCAAAATCACCATGCAAAAGAGAAGAGAAGCCAGCTAAGAGAGAAACGAGCCCCGACAGCAAAAGAAGAGTACATAAGTGTCCCTATCAGGGTTGCAGCAAAATCTACACCAAGAGTTCCCATCTCAAGGCACATCTACGAACCCATACAGGTAAGTCATATGCCTCATTTCACACTCACTCTCATTCAGCGATTCTATTTAAGGCCTGTGATTGAGTAAACCACAAAGGCAGCTTTCACACAGAATACACAACTCCCATGCCTTGATTGGTTGAAACGCGTAAATGGAGATCAATCTATAAGAAGTATTAATAGGTCTGCAAAAACTTAAGGCTTTGTATATGGTCTAGTTAGTCTTTGTCAAGCTACTGGTCCATTATAGACACTAAAGCCTGTTTGACTTGCATCATGGTGATACTGATGACATACACTAAAGGAGTGATGATATGACAAAGACTGTGCCGCCAATAAAACAGAGAATACCCTACGATTCGCATCATATTTATGCATGTTCATATAAAGGAGTAAACGCGCCATGCAGTTCAAATGCACTGGAACGTCACTTGACAAGTAGAGATGCATTTCTGTTGAATTCGCGTGATGCAGGAAACAATTCGGGTCAGACATATTGAGAGGAAAGGATGTATTTGCATAAATCTATAAGGGTCGGTACAAGTGTTTGACCAACTAAATCTCTGATAGATGTGCGTGTGAAAGCTGGAGTGCTTGGTACGATTACGTTGGGTATTGACTGAGCTTTATCCGCGCATGGATAAGAGAAAATCGTGTTGACTCGGGGATATCACTGGCATTCATAACAGTATATTCAGCCGCTAGCATTTACATACAAATGTACAATGTCAATTTGGGTGAATCGCATGGCAAACACTTGGAGTTCTGAAACTGTACCTGCTTTTATCGGATATTCAGGCCGTAATAACTGAGCCGGGTGTCATGTGATCAGATGCGGTATGCTGAACAAACTGAATGGGATGGGAAGAACCTGAGATGGGGTGCCTCCCCTCGAATCATATATCCAGGAGTGATCGAATCGATATCCAAGGCAACTGGATACAAAATTGGTGCTGATTGCGGACACCTTGCCTAAACATTCTCCAGTACAGAATGTGTCTACATAAGACCTGAAGTACACAATGTAGGTCGGATACCTGCCGGCTCGATGGGCTGAGGTGGGAGACGAATCCGACATAACGAAAGCAAACTAGGATCAATTATTGACTCCGCAGACAGGAAATTAACTGTTTTTCGCATAACTTTACTGGTATGTTTTCATATCTAAATGCTCATGATAGTCAACCATTCCTTCGCTTCTGACATACTAACTTACAATAGATGTCATTATGACCGATTTGTAAAGTGGAAAACTGTGCTCATATAGCGTCCAAGTTGTTTTTCAGAGTGCTAAGCTTGTCATAATCATACGCCCAAATGAACATCTATACCTCAGGGGAATGCTGTTTTTTATTGAATTGTTAACAAGCCGAATTATGAATGCTTTTTGTCGAGACAAGCAGCCCTCAGTCATTGATGTATACGCAATTATCAGCCATCTTTTATTACGAGGAACTTCGGCCATTCTATTCAAATTCCATTCCATCGATGCATTTTGGATAAGTAGCCCTCTATCGGTGCCCATTTGAAATCTTTGAAATGGCGGAATGTTATTCACTCTCAGCGATTACTCCCACAGTGATGGGCTTTGAGTTGCAACACATTAGTCGCGTCTTTGTAACCCTAATCGTCGAGAAAGTTCTCAGTTTTCACGCGTCGTTCTGACTATTGGGTTATTCCCTGCTTTCCAAATGTGTCCAGTCTGGCCTGAGGCCTCGGCTTGGTCAGGTAAACATAACATAGACCGTATCTCCTGTGTATAGCGAGTAGGCTTTTCTCATATGTATAAGGACTTCACTGCTATGTGAAGCTGCCGGGTTATATACTTTTTTTTGTCGCCAGTTATGGCTTATCATGGAGCACCACAAGCAGGTCAGAATCCATGCTTGTCCTCGTAGTGAGGCTCGAATTTTAAGGTAGGATTAGGTTGCGAGGAGTTCACACTCACACTGAGACCCTGTCATTCAAGCTGAGGTTCTTGCGGTTGCAACCCAAACACTATACCACTGTGTTACCCGCTAGAAGCTGGAGCAGAGTATCCAAAACCTGATTTTAGTGGCATTAATTGAACTTAGCGTGGGGGTCAAATATGCCCGAAATCTAATTCGTAAACTTGATGTTTGACTTAATATAGTGAGCTTAATAGTCCCGTTAAACAATCACACAGTTTCCTAATGAGCTTGGTGGTAGAGTGGAATTGTTTTTCTCCCGTCATGTATGATTATCTTAATACGCGTTTCTCACACGCTCCCTCTAAAAACTCAATGACACGAACAGTATAGCGAGAATTTGTTGATATACTTCCGGAGTTGCTGTTTCAGTGAACTGGGTGCCAGTTAGTTCAATAGTAGTCACTCAGTCAATCAAAAGCATTCATTCGAGCATTATAACTCAATCACCTGCTTCCCCCAGACTTCTATTACTTTAAGCAGATACATATGTATTCACTACCACTCCAAATCTTCATGATGTGAAAGGGTTGTAAGCAGCTATTCAAATTATTCAAAATTGCAGCATTTATTAGTTATGGTTCATAAACCTAGAATAGAATTGATCAGGCTATAGGATTAGCGATCACGGTACCAAGCCAGTTATACTATGTTTTTAGTGCACTCACTTGACTGAACTTGGAAATATCACTGCGTTTCACTCATTTTCACTGAGTCTACTAAGTCAATCGTTAAATCTATCAGCACCAAAGCTGTGCAGAACATACGAGTGACTGGCCTTGGTTCATAAGTGTCACTGAGCTGATATGGAAACCATGTATGTGATACCCTTTAAGTGTCATTTCCGTACTCTTTAAGCGTGATTCTATAACTCATGACTTTCTTGATGTATTATACCGCTACCTCAGTCATATTTTTCACCATAGTTGTTTCACCATTTGAGTTGTCACATAAGAGAGAAAGCGAGCATTTTGGGTCCAGAGAAAAAGAAATGAGTTCATGCTTTGCTCGGCCTCACTAAGAGAGGTTAGCGCTGCTTGCACAGAGTCTTCCATTTGAGATCGCCGCCATGCAACAGAGGTGTTTCAGTCTAGGCACTCACATAGTTCAGGAACGTCAATACTGAATCAATGTCCTCGCATGATTAGGTGGATATGTTATGCCCATATTGCACTTTACTGGCCACAGCAACAATATGAAATTACCTGAATAGAAACAATTCAAATGAGACCAAGAAGCCAAGCCATCAGATCAAGCGGCAAATGTGGGCTCTTCTAGATATATAATATCGTGTTAACTGTCTGTAACACTATCCAATACCCTATTCATATCAGCTCCTCCTTTTTTTCTTTTGTGATCGGGTGATTAGCTGAGTCATACAGTAAGCATTCGCCCCCACGACTCGTCATATTAAAATGATTCCACAATGTAAATCTTTCATTATTTCTGCGTGACCCGACGTCAACAAAATCGTCTCCACCCTTCTGCTGATCCCTCTCCGCCTCTCGTACTACAGTTGGTACTTGTGACCACTCAGTACCCTGTGTTTTGTTTTGCAGGTGAGAAGCCATACTCGTGTTCATGGGAAGGCTGTGGCTGGAAGTTTGCTCGATCTGATGAACTAACTCGCCACTACCGCAAACACACTGGTGCCAAGCCCTTCAGCTGCAAGTACTGTGACAAATCCTTCTCCCGATCTGACCATCTTGCTCTGCACAACAAGAAACATTCCGAAACGGGCGTACCTCCGCAGACTAATGTTCTGATACCGTGATAACTGAAATACAGCAACACTAACCACTGTGATAAAGCTTATAGACTTCGGATCGGTTGCATGTTATACCCGTCGCCATGAATCACATTCCGATTGACAATCCGCTAGCGTCACGCTAGCTCGGGCTAGGTTTAACGTCCGTCTCAATACATTCCATAGTTTCCAGTGAAAGACTGGCAACGGATTCATACGACAATCACAAAAGATCAGACCAAAATACTTTGCGTAACACACCATCAGGAAATCATTTTAATCTAGAATCCAGATAGATTTTATAAAAATTTTTCACTTTTTTTGTTATACTATGTTATCTCCATAATGACAATCACATGTAAGCTCACTCTCGCATGATACCTCTATAACCTACTTACAAATAACCTTGACATTTCAAGGTCATTTTTTTATGTACAGGAAAACTACAAAATGTGATCTGTTTTGTTTTTCAAGGATCTAGTGTAACCTCAGCAGCTTGCTTGTAAAAAAATATCATCTAAAAGTTTCTATACAACTAAAACCTAAACTTGTAAATCTTGATACCTATTTTTTTACACTGGTGGTCACATTTGATCAGTGGCATATATCATACTGATGGGACTGATGATTGTTCAGCGGAAATATGCGTTTGATAACAGGAACTTCCCGTTACCAACGGGCTGATATTGGGTGATATTAGTTGTGGGGTGCCAATTCCTCTTGTCTATTATGACCACGTCCATATCGGGAGTAGTCCAATGTTGGCATTTTAATCTTAAAACTGAAGTCAAGACAAGAATCCTGGGCTACTATACAGGCCATGTGATTACTACTCATTCAGATTGCTTTCAGTGGTCAATAGTGCGAAAGTCAAATGGCAACACAATAACTGAATAATGTTACCAACTGATTGCGCCATGTCTTGATTCAATGCATCGTGAACAAATTTCTGCACTCATTGGAAATCCTGATCTGGGGTCATTGCATATAATGTAGGTTGATGTTACAACCGCCTCCAAAAACAACTAGGACTGAAATTTTCGTCTGCAAAAAGCGAACAGAAATAAGAAGCTTTCCTGAGAGAACAATAAATAAAAAAGGCATTCATTATAATCAAAACAAACGAAAGCAATAAAACAATGAGAACTGCATTGATACTATAGACTAGTCAGTACATTGCACTGGTAAACATGTAATATTGGTGGGTATCTTAAATCTAGAACCGATCTCTACCAAGATATGCTTCTGTATGGCTAGTAATGACAAATAACTATGATTGACAAAGACAACACAGTTAGACAGGCAAATATTTTTCTAACAGCGTTTGCAGTGTGCCAACTTTGTTTATATTTGGCTATCCATTCATTGAGAAAGACAATTTACTCTAGGCCAATATTATCAGTTTTTAGTTTTAGCAGTTCTTGTCTTGGTATAATGTGTTCTTCAAGCTTTGTTATCGACTTCAGACCTAAGACTCTGACTAAGATTGGCCTAGACCCGGATAAATCATAGAACTGAGAGTTCAGGCAAAAACTTTGACTCGTGCAACACCCTCGCCGGTTTTGGATAGAAGAGGTGGTCCACCTATAGAGTTGCCTTCTTTATAGGGCACAAGACTGTAAGCAGAAAATTCTCCCAGTGACTCACTCAAATAGGCTCCACTCTTGTCAGCTGTCCTCTTTTGGAGATACAAAATTTATTTCATATTGATAATGATAAAACTTGTATCGGGAGTTATACTCTTTACATTCATTCTTAACTATGATCCCTAATTTCTGTGCTTTCACTATGTGTTGTAATATCTGAGACAAAATCGCATATTAAACAACTGAGACCATCTTCAATTATCCTGCTGATACCTGTTTCAGTAAAAGTACCTATTTCAACCATGCACCTTCTCATGAAACCCAGCTCAACTCGCCTCTCTGTATACAATGTTTATCATTACCAACAACCATAGTTGTAAAACGTCTATTCTTCCTACTTCATCCTAACAGCATATCCGTGTATGACCGGCTGATTTGATATTTTAACTAAAGCCCCATAATAGTTTAAGTTGTTCCATTGTAACACCAATTGTCTTCTCTTGAGTTCCCTTTGCATGAACTCCAAATTTTGTTGGGGCCTGTCTGTCCTCAATGTATCTTTCATCTATTGGCTCATCAGCTGCTTGCCATCTAAACAGAAGATAAAGGGGTAGATGTATACAGAGTCCATTCTGTAATCTGTGAACGCATCAAAACAAACATTTTTCTCTATACCATTCTTTGCTTCATACATTCTGATTAAAAATTGTTCAGAACATAAAAAGCTGCTGTACTGAATTGATTATAATCAGATTGTTCTCTGAATCAGGCATTCAGTTGGAGTGTTGGCAAATCGGGCCATCCATACATGACATATATTAAAATAGCGAGCTAACTCAGTAGATAGCGCGCTGGAATTATAACTGTTCGGTTCTGAATTCGGACCCTGGTCATGTCGAGGTCATGCTGTGTGTCTAGGATCCTCACATGTTTTCTAGCTTTCACCAACCCAGAACGCGCCCCTCAGGATGGCCAAGAGCCTGTGTTCAACAACCAATAAAAACAGTCTCCTTATGACGAGAAGGGGGAAGTAACTCCTTATTGTATTCTCACCTTGTATCACAGCTAATTCTTGCATACTTTGTCAGGTTGGCTGTTGACATATGGACAGTGCTACAACAGAATCACACGTATGTGGTATAGGAAAACTGAAATACGGCACGCTGTGATCTGTTGCTGATTTGTGATTGAAATGGCCCTATACATATGATCTTGCCTGAAGACCAAAATACCAATGTTTTTTACCTTGATGGTGATGTTTCGAGGTTAGATACTTGATTTTTTCACCAACTGTGGCTTAGTATGGAGGACGGTGGGAGTCAGTACCAACCCTCCACCTCAAAGTGAGGTATTTTTGGTTAGAATTAATTTGAGGAACTCACACTCACAGCGGGACCCAACCATGACCGACATATAAACCCAAACCGGTTGCAAATTCAGCGCTCTACCATTGGGCATTTGGGTATCAAACAGCAGAATCACACTATCATCTGTATGTAGATCTGATGATCACACTCAGCAATTACCGCATATTGAATATCATCACATCACCAGCCTCAAAGTTAGTAGTTTTCCAGACACCACCGAATCTTCCAGTGATTTCCCATGGATCCTCAGTAAACCACCCAGTGCCATTCAGGTCCGCATCTTCCACATCGAGGCTGCCGTATGTTCGATGGAAAGCTGAGAAACTGCAGGCAACGTTAAGCATGCGTTAAGTTTACTTTGTACCGAAAGAAAAAATGTCATGCAATATAGCAGGTGGAGATTGCTATGCACCAGAGCATTGCAGATATCACAGTTCATAATTGTCATGTACGCATATGCTCTTATTTTTCCTTTGTTATCTCACGAGGGGGGTAGGTGGTTAAAGTTTCTTATGAAACATGTAGCTAACAACAAATGACCCGTCTGTCTTGCTACACACCTATTGATTTTACTAATAATGATGACTAGGTCTTTCTATAATATTATTAATCATTGATATACATGTATATGCATCTACACTGAGGGACCCATTATTATATATGGAGGAGGCATAGTATCACATCAATCATACCTGTCTAGACAATTGGATCCTTCACACAAAGCCAGTGTACCCATATCTGCAGTGATATCACCAAATGGAGTCCACAGGGTGAGAAGATCAGATGTGCCTCGGCTCATATAAACATTATCAACATGCGCCCCGGTAAACGCATCTCTGTGCATTGCCCTGAAAGTAGCCATAGTCTTATTTGAGCCACCAATGGATCTTAGTTTGCCGATTCCCAGGTTGAATTGATGGTGTAGAGAAAGTTTAGGTCTCTATCTATTTCATATTGGTATTTCGCAGAATTGTATCAAATCTCTCCTGCTCATCTTTCACGTGATCGGAGACAGAAGAATGAAGCTAGGCTTCAGGACTCGACCAAAATAGAACATAGTACGGAATGATGGTTTCATTCATATTGCTACAGTCACTGCACTGAAGAATGATTTGTAAGTTGTTCATACACTTTGCGCTGCGTAGAAGTGCTTCTGCTGATAAACTAGTGCAACCGGGTTCACATTTTGCATGCCCTCCAGATGCCCGTAGTTAACATACTCTGATCATGCAGGGACGGCTGAGTCAAAGTAAATTGCTGGTTGGTATGTGCCAGCCTGTTCGAGGTGGAAATCAAAGATGAACAGGTATCAGCCGAATTGTGCAACAAAATACAATTGGATCAAACATGCATTATTTGACAGCTGAACTTGATTTGTTTACCTACCGCAACCATTTGTAGTTGAAGGTTAGGACATCTTTGCCAAAAAGTTGCTTGAAAAAATGGAACGCTACAAAGGTATGTTGCAGATAAATGGCTGAGAATTGCCATGGCATAACAAGGTCTTAGTGTGGTATATGACTGAGTTTCCAATCAATTTGAGGCTCAAATTTGGTCCCTCTCTAGTAATAACTATCAACAAAAGCTAGGAAAGCTCGACCTTGGCTTTTTGATGGGTGTGCCACAAATGCAAGACACACACATACAAGTGGGCAGTGTGCATCGCACAATGCACTGAGGTCATCGTCATCAAAACACTTACGCCGAGGGCCCTCTAAGACTTTAGCAATCAGATCCGCATGTGTGATTTCACGAACACCCTGTTAAACAAAACTGTGTGATGATAATTTCATAATAGAATACAGTATGTACGCACATAGACCCATCCGCATGGAAAAGAAAATAACTCTATGCAAATTCTCTATGTGGATAACTCCATAGCTGCTTATAAACCGTAGTTAGGTGTGTGTTATTTGTGGATTGCAACTAGGTAGGTGCTCACCGTCGGTCGTTATTCCAACTATACCATAGCTATGAAGTTGCAAGTTGGACAGGGTTAACGTAGTAGAAGCTGACTATGCCCAGGGCCAGCTCCACTCTTCCAGAGCACCCGCTGACTCGGTGTGAAGCACCCGCTGATTCAGTAGGAAGCACCAGCTCAAACGGAAAGTTTTGGGAGGTTGGGGGTCAGTCAACCTAAGATATTTGCTTACACGTCATTACATCATCACGTTATTTTCATTGTGTTGTTCCGAAGGCACGCTAGTAATTTGGAGTGAGAAGCTTGCTAAAGGCCCATACCGAGTACCAGAAAACACCCCGCCAGCAGTGATGCTTGAACCCGCAATCCTTAGAATGCAATATCCAAGCTTTTTACCAATTGCAACTGTAGAGCAAATTAATAAAGCGAGGACTCAGATGAGAAGCCTGTTTTCACCATAGAGTTTTCATACTTTTAACTGTCTGTTCACAATTACCTCCATAAAGGGCACACATCCCAGGCCACACCGTGGGTTCAGCACTCCATCCTCTAGATCATGGTAACTGGTATCTAGCTTATCTGACCCTATCGCAGCAATGTACGCCAACACAGCTTTTCTAGCTGCTAATACTTCAGCTCTGTCATGGAAATCCTTTACGTAGAGGTAACTGCAGAAGAGGTAAGATGCGTCTAACTACACATATTGAACATCTAGGATTGAGTGTCAGGAGGTTTTTAATGGTTGCTTATGTGACACGATACTGGTTACAAACAGGCTGCGTGGGCAGCTGGACATAGGGCACCTTATCAGTGTAAAATCTAAGCTGAGGGACTGTTACAGGTTAGATAGTGAGCACGGCCATGATGCCTCGAGTCGTGATTCAGAAGTGTGAAAATGGGACATAAAAAGATCACTGAGGAGATCTTGTAGTAGAGGCATGTGAACAACCCAGCACCCTGCTGCCCAAATATACTTTAGGACTCCATCCACCTGCATCCCCCGGGTTATAAGCACTGCACCCCTATAGCAATCGAAGCTCATTCATATTGATTCTCAAGAATAGACTCACCCCTGAGTGTTAAGTTTTTCCCATAGCTCCCCAGGGGTCTCTTCCTTACTTGTTGGCACCAGCTGATGGAGTTCTTTTGATGGAAACTCTACTTCTCTAGTACCCAGCTGCACCTTCATGCTCAAACCTAGTAAATGATTCTGAACTCAAGTTACAGTCAAACCGCTGCAGAGGTTCCCTTAATATCAGATTGCGAAATCAGTGACAATTGATATCTCCTTAAAGAACTACAGGATGTCTTCATACAAGTAAGAAGTTGTCTTGGGTTACAGCTTGAGACTTGAAAACTAGAACTATGCAACCGCGAATTTTAGAAGTCATTGCGTGAACTTGAGCACTGAAGGAACTCACTGTATGCCATATATCTGTGTCAAGGGTCACATTGATGTGAACCCAGGGGTTCCATGTGATTTTGAGTAAAATGCCACTGGTTCTATAGTTTACTAGCTAAAGTAAGTGCATGTTAAGCTATGTTTGAGATGAATTCCCTAACTGTTTAGTCACCCCATTCATAAATTTTCACAAATATTTCGCCCTCAGGCGATTCTTTTTAGCAGGTATTAGGTTTTGGCACTAGAAATACAAATACAGTCTACTCCTCTTCAAGATTTTCCCTCAAGATTTTATAAGAACTTTTTGCTCAGCCCAAATTCATCTGTATCTATTTGAACATAACTTATACCTGATATAGTGACCATAATCCTGACTACAAGCTTGATATAAAAACTATAATGAGCTAAATTCACTGTATTCTGAACCAGTGAATTCTCTGCCTAATCATCGAGCGGTGCATAACCATTGTAAATCGGGTTATTTATATGGGCTCACTGATACCTGGAATCATGAGGTGGTGTGGTGAGTGGACCAATTACAATTAGCTAATTGATGTTTGGCAAATTTAGCTGGATCCACACATAAATCTATTCCCTCTGATCTCTGTACCTTGTGCTGGCACAGGCGTGGGCGGCGAGTGGATAAGCAGACGAAGGATAAAAGCACCACACTTGGCCGGGACAGAAAGGTAATTCTGAAAGTTAGGGACACCCAAATGATGTTTTTTTAGAGATAAGCAAGATTTACATAAACTCTAAACTCTTTGACACAGCCATGATCTTTGAATGCATTCATAAATACACTTTGCCTGTATTAACCATGTGTGCACATGAAGGTACATACGTACATAGCTACATGCATGTCATACATGAACCTTCTTACTACAGACATATTTTTACACTGTGTCATTATTAAAATGAATAATCTATAAAAACGACGCATGACTCCTTATGGTGTATCCATTGATGGTTGAGTTATATTACCTGCATCTATGGTCATGCATGCAAAGTGGAGAAACATTATGCCATGAGTTGACAATCCTGATGCAAGCTCACATCTGATACAAGAATTCTTTTGGTCCGCTCCAAAGGTGTTTTTATAAGAGGATTGTACTGGAGTACATATGTCAAGTAATATGTACATGCATGTATTTATGGCTTTATGCAGAACAGGTGATAAAAATGAGGACAGTGTCAGCGCGCTTTTACACGTTTCATTATTTTAGTATTGCCATTAACACCTGCCGGTAAAACCAGCCATATATGTTAAAACTAAGTAGAATATAGTGAAATATGAATATGATACGATGTTATCAATGATAGTCAGGGTCGCCCGATTCGGTTGTGCACTTGGCATTTGACTGGTGCTAATAATGGAGCTAGTTACAAGTCCGGTATATCACAATAACGCATCTATGGTCCACGTAGGCAAAGACTTACAAAAAAAGAAATTGACATCAGTCATCATATACAAAAATAGTACAAGCTTGGAAAGCATGAGTTAGAAACCCAGTTTATAAAATGTAGTCAATAGTGCCCAGCCTGCGGGCATCACTAATAGCTTTACCATTCGTCATGTAGCAGAATATACTATATCCCAAAGAACCTTTCGGGGAGAAATATATTGCCGATCTTGACCTGTTTTGATAAAACCTGAAGTTCACGAAAAATTATAGAGTATTAGTGTGTTGCGGTTAATAGTTTCATATCAAACTTCTTTTTATCTGTATGCCACAGTTTCGGAATAGGAGGTGTACAAGCAGTCCAAACGCCATCTGACTTGATAGCCATGATCGGCTCACAGAACGGCACCTTATTGACTAAAGCGACAAACTCTCTCTGTGGTAGAGTAGGTAGCTTGATGAGGCGACGTATGGCAACCTGAGCGGTGGCTGCGTGACCAACCATCAACACACACCCACCTGTAAAAAAATGGCGCAACTGCAAATCCAATAACAATGTACATGCACAAACACGAATCTCCCCATTCAGAAGACATTTCAGCCCAAAAGCAGCCTAGTCTAACAAGAATCTCATTACTTTCAATAAATAAATCCATTCAATTCAAAGGACAGTTCGGTTCTGAAATAGCTTGTATCGTTATCTCGATGTTAATTGGTATACAGACGCCTGTGGTGGTTCATAGACTTTTTTGTTAAATAAATAAATTGACAAATAAAAATGTCACTGCTGATAGGCATCACATGCTCTCCGAATGGCAAAATTGTCTGGTTTACAAGGCTTTACGAGAAAGCTGTATGGGCTCAAATTAAGGACAGATATTCCAAGCCTAATGACCTTTACAGAGACAGGCCTTAAACATGAGTTTGTGGTGCCTTGTGTTTGGTAACTACATGTACTTTAACTTACCCGCCCGACTATGCTTTTCTATCACTTTTTTGCAGAATTTATATGTTCTATCGTGGAACTCATCCAAAGTCTCCATTAAATCAAACGCTAGCATCTCCGACTTATAACTGGTATCTGGGAGTGAGAAAAAATGACAAGAGAGATAAATCACACAACAAAATGATGAGCCATACAATGAATGAGCGTGTGTAACTTGGTCTATATGGAACTGGACAAGTGGTACATTTCGTGTACCTCTCCACAATTATGTTGAAACTAACGGGTTGGATACTTGTTTTTTTCAATGGATTGACAAGGCAAATTTTTTGGCTGATCAGAATCAGCGTGTCTCCAAACCTACCTGAGCCAAATTACAGCGCAATAGGCACAGCAAAAGTGCCCTTAAATCTGTGCTAAAGATGACAAAATTGGCACCATCTGAAAAACGTTTTTAAAAAGGCGGAGCCTAATCGGCTATTTATATGGCGTATAATATCGCAATTTGATGACTAGTCAATGGCCAAGCACTCAAAGTTGATCATTTTCTACCTGGCTTTACAGAGAGTGTCTCCATATTTGGGACACCTCATAACCACTGACACATTCCTAAGGTTGTACACGAGTGCTGAGGATGGGTCTAGAGTGGCAGCATTACCTCCAGGTCTGTCAAAACAAGCGTAAAGAGAGCTATGTTTGGCCGTTTGGCCGAGTATTGCCCAGGAATCCCAGGGAATGCACGTGACCTGTTGCAACGATCATGTTAAAGGGTAGAGTTGACGCTATGGCTTCAACTGGTAGAAAACCATACATATTACAGCGTCAGACAGCCAATTTGAATAGGACTGGATTACAGACATATTGCTGGCCTGTTTTATAAGAGCAGTTGTTTGGCTATTAGTAACGAACATAAACTAAGACTGAAAGACCGTTTTCGAAAGAGGTGAGTACATTCACTCGGTCACCGAGCTAGTATCACTCGCTTTGATTGCAAGGTAGACTAAGAGTTAGGACTAAGTTAAACGCATTGAATTTATAGGTATTTGTTTTCGTTTTTGGACCCATTTCGCGCTGATACTTCGATCCCAGAAGCCAGAAGTGTGATAAAGTTGTAGAAGTTGGACTTTGACTACTCATTGCGCAGGCGCGTATATGTAATAACGTGGACCTGCTGTGATGTCTTTTGCGACAATTTACGTCATACGGGAAAATTTCAACTGAATGAAAGTTCATTTGAGAATTCCAAGATTTAACCGTATTTTTTACTACATCGCCTGCTCAGTATGAACTTTTATTCGACTTAGGTAGGTTTTGAGACACACTGATTCTGATAAACCAAAAAAGATTTGCCTCGTCATCCAACCTTTAAGGTTCAGCATGGACCACAAGCAGGCCAATATCAATGCTCCACCTCATGGTGAGGCATGTTTTTGTTAGAGCTACGATTATTAAAGTGAGGAGCCCATACAACGGGAGCCACCATGACTGGGTTTCAAACGATGATTCTCAGGGTTGCAACCCAGCGCTCTACCATTAAGTTATACCGCTATCTGTCGCAAGTGGTACATAACAGATACAGTCTGCAGACTGGGGTACTAACTGTATAGATTGAATTTGTTTAAAGCGAGCCAACGCAGACCAGTGAAACCTTACTAAATTATATGACAATGAATGTATCACTCCTACACTTACCGATATCAAAGCCCTGCTCTTTCAGGTCTGCTGGTGGTATGAATGTAGGCAACACAGTGTGCCAGCGATTCCATTCAAATAAGCAGTTCTCCACTTTAATCTGTGGTCGATTATCTTCTGGACACTCTGGGATTATATAACATCCACAAATTAGATTATTGTAAGTCCCATCGAATGGACCAGTGTTTCTTGTTACAAATGTTCTGGGTGGAGCAGTGGTTTTAGCGCATGGGAATGAAGTTTAAATGCATAATAGGTGCATTTGCGTGCTCACAACCAAAATTAAAAAAAATTCAGTTACGAGCATGCGAACAAACGGTCGCGGTGAGGAAGCGCAGTTGAGTTTTAGAGCCGAAAGATCGCTCGCAATTCGTTATCCCAACGCAGTAATCAAGCCTCTTTGCAGTAACGTTGACATTTGCCTTAACTAATAGGCTAGCGCCTATTTTTGGTCGCGAAATTCTGTTCGCGTGCGTTCGGTCGTCGATCGCGACCAAAAGTGAAAGATGTTTTTTTGGATTGCGCTTTTCGGTCGCGCTCTTGAGCACTTTAGTAGATTCCATTTCGATCGCGAAGAAGCCGAGCACACGGATGCACCTAGTTGTATCCAGTCAATAGTTTATGCATCAGGCACGCCATAGAGAGGATAACTCTCTGGGGTACACAATGACATCGTGGCGAACAGGAGGATTCGCAGGAAGGAACCTCGCACCACAAAAACCACCTACAGATGTGGGGTGTGGAGGACGGAGCATCACTCCCGTGTAGGCCTCCACAGGAGACGTTGCTCCGGCAAGACTTGCTAGGTTTATACAAGGAACGTTCGTTGACATTTGACTTTATCGATGAGACAAGTTCGTATGGAACAGCGGCGAACAATTGTCGATGGCAACAATTTAAAAACTCAAGGAAACCTCTCGGATATCTGAGGAATATCTAACTGACCACCGGACATTACCACGGTTATGAGGGTGGCTCACTCTGAAATTTTCTATCTGGAAACAAAAAAATCTGAGAAGAAAAAATTGAACGACTAGGTGGAGGTTCGCGTATAAACCTAGCCACAGTTGGATGAACAGATGTCAGTCATGATCAACCGTGTCTGACAGAGGCCCTACACTACATGCAGTAATGATCAGGTTAGCAGACTTACGCTTGATTATTTTATCCGCCGTCTCTATACAGCGAAGAGATGGAGAGGAGTAAGCTGCCACTATATTCAGATTCGAGCTCGCTAACGCTTTACCTGCAAATGAATAAACAAGACTAATTCAGGAAAGATAACCATCCATAGAATGAATCCGAGCACTGCAGAAACCAGCATCCTGACTTTATTGCGCTGATGTCTAGTGCACAGGTATGCAACCCCGGCGACCTCAGCCGCTGACTTATCCTAAGAGACCCACTACCTCTTTAGATGGATCTATTCTGGTACTGAGGTCACACTGGCTTGAAAACATCATGACCAATTAGTATGAACTAGTATTCAGCACTCATTTCCTTGGATAAAAATAGGTGGGCCTTGAAATGTTGGCCCAGTACTCAAAACAGTTACCAGTGATCCAGTGAACTTACCTATCAATTTTGATTGGAATCGCCCGACTTCAGTAATTGGTGGGTCTCTTTCAAAGTCGTTTATAGATCGCCGTTTAACGTACCGATCTGGCATGTTAAGGTTGAATCTTTTCAAGAACTTCTCTGAAAATAAAAATGACACCAATGTTGATAGAATATGTGAAGATCTC
>Ga0224501_10000893_pt1 | contig 23041 bp, 21 predicted proteins | sample SF_Oct11_sed_USG_4_FD_169105 | JGI IMG/M metagenome (GOLD analysis project Ga0224501, IMG submission 169105) | Sediment microbial communities from San Francisco Bay, California, United States - SF_Oct11_sed_USGS_8_1 | ecosystem: Environmental > Aquatic > Marine > Sediment | place: USA... | reverse complement strand
TAAAAGGTTTGAAGGTGCAATTATTATTAGATATAAGTGGTCCTTTTGATTATATTGATCCAGTTGTAGCATCGCTTTATAGTGACGCATACGTAGTAGAATTAGTGAAAAAGTACAGTTTTGACTGAATTGTGGAAGGTTTGTTGAAGCAAAAAGGAAATTGAATATGTACTTAATAAAATGCCCTAAATGTGGATCTGGTGATGTAGAGATACCAAATAGCATAATAAGTTTTATGTATTCGTTTAAGCCGATAATTTGTAAAGAGCACGGTAGGTTGGGCTGCAAAGCCCAACAAATAAATAAAAATGATGTTGTGTTTTGTTGGGGTTCGCAAGCTCACCACCAACCTACGGTAATGAAATACCTATGGATAAGCACCGTAGGTACGATTAGCGCAGCGTAATCGTACGCATGAATATAAAGCACGGTAGGCTGGACTGCAAAGCCCAATAAATAAAAATGATGTTGTGTTTTGTTGGGGGTTCACAAGCCCAACACCAATCGATGGTAATGAAATATCTATGGATAAGCTGCTCAAAAGAATTGAACAGAATGCAGAATAACCACCCATCCGCCAAAAAACACATTTTACCTTTAAATTTTATTACCACCATTGACACAAAAACTCATTGGTATAAAATGCGCCAAACTTTTTTGAACAATTTTTATTTAACATTTTTTAAGAGGAGTATCTGGAATGTTCAGCCAGCTAAATTACAAACCGAGACGTAAGTTCTAGCCTTCCAGATGCTTTTGACTTGGAAGGTAAACGAATATCTTCTGAGTCAGGAAAGCCACTTTTTAAAAAGCCCTGACTGATTTTTATCACAGGGCTTTTTTTTCGACCTTAAGATATTCATTCATTTACAATATTAATTACAACATTGAAAAAATTCAGTGAAGGTCAAGTTATGCCTATACAAATAGAATTAAATAAAAACGCCCAAAATGGCGTTAAACCGGTAAAAATATTTACCCGTGATATCGATCAGAATGCGTTATCGCAATTAAAAAATATGGCGCAGTTGCCCATTATCCATTCACACATTGCGGCCATGCCCGATGTGCATATGGGCATTGGTGCAACCGTTGGTTCAGTCATACCCACATTGTCAGCGATTATTCCTGCGGCAGTGGGTGTGGATATCGGCTGCGGTATGAATGCGGTCAGATTGTCAATAAAGGCACATCAATTGCCTGACAATTTGAGAGAAATTCGACTGGCAATCGAGCGAGCTGTGCCTGTTGGTTTTGCTTCTCACAAGATGATTTCTGTGAGAGAAGCCAGCGCCAAAAAACTGGAAAAAGGACTGGATGTCTTGTTGGACAAGCATCAACAGCTTTTAAAAATGATGAAAAATCCCAGACAAACCTGGTTACAGCAATTAGGTACTTTGGGTTCCGGTAATCATTTTATTGAGCTTTGTATTGATGAAAATAAAGATGTCTGGATCATGTTGCATTCCGGAAGTCGTGGAATTGGTAATGCCATTGGGCGACATTTTATCCAGAAGGCAAGAAAAGATATGCAAGGTCATCTACATAATTTACCAGATACTAATCTGGCGTATTTTGAAGAAGGCAATGCCAACTTTAATGATTACCTTGAAGCGGTTGAATGGGCACAGCAATATGCTTTTTTGAATCGTCAGGAAATGATGGGGTTGGTGACGCGAGCCATTGCTCCGTTGCTACCAGCATTTCAGGTCACCAGAGAAGCAATTAATTGCCACCATAACTATGTTAATCGAGAGCATCATTTTGGACAGGATGTTTATGTCACCCGAAAAGGTGCGATCAGTGCCAGAGAGGGAGAGCTTGGAATTATCCCCGGCAGCATGGGTGCCAGATCCTATATCGTTAGAGGCAAAGGAAATGATGAGGCGTTTTGTTCCTGCGCTCATGGTGCGGGTAGAACAATGAGTCGAACAGCTGCCAAAAAGCAGTTTAAAAGACGGGATTTGGAAGTGCAAACACGAGGTATTGAATGCCGAAAAGATACTGGCGTGATTGATGAAATTCCGGCCGCTTACAAGGATATAGATGTAGTAATGGAAAACCAGAAAGATCTGGTGGAAGTGGTGCATACCTTAAGACAAGTGGTATGTGTTAAAGGTTAGCAGGTTTTATAGTTTTAAAACTGAAAAAAGGAGTCAATATGGCTAAATCTAAAAAGCGCGTGCGACAGAAAAGCAATTCTGTTGTATCGCAAGCACCAAGAAACCCCTTTGCTCATCATCCTTTGATGAGTAAAGGCGGCGTTCATCAAAAATCTCAATCTTCATTGAGATCAAAAGCTCGTCGCGAGACCAGACAATTGGCTCGCGATTGGGCTTCCTCTTTTCAATGGGGTCAGATGAACTTGAAATTTTATTAATCAACAGATTTCAAGTTCATCTGACCCCATTGAATTATAAAGTTAGAAAAATATTTAATTTTAAAAACTAGATCACATAGTTTGAATTTTGATCAAATATCTATATTAAAAACAGTTAATATAAGACATCTCAATGTTGTTAATTTCGAATTTTATTAATGAAGCTGTTTACAATATATGGCAGACCGGGTTGCGGTTTCTGCACCAGAGCAAGACAAATCTGTCTTGCTAAAAATCTAGAACACCAATACATTGATATTTGGGAAGAAAATATCAGCAAAGAAGATCTTTCTCGTAAGGTCGGAGAACCGGTATATACTGTCCCGCAAATATTTCATGGCGATACTTATGTTGGTGGTTGTGAAGACCTTGAAGTATATCTGGCAAAATGAAATCGGTTTAAGCAATATAATAAGTTATCATTGTCATCAAATTGTAACACTATCTTTCACTCTCCAATGGTATGATGCCATTCGTCTGGATATGAACAGGGCGAAAAGGCACGATTCTGGACTATTTGTATCTTAGTTATTAGAATACTTTTACTTTAAACTCATAAAGGTAAGCAGAATGAATCCAATACTTGATTTGTTTGCTTCATCACCGATGAAACCGATGCAAACACATATGCAAAAGGTGGAAGAGTGTGTTGAACATTTGCCCCAGTTTTTTGACGCAGTATTTGCTGAAGATTGGGACAGCGCTAGCAAACTGCAAAAAACTATCCGTAAATATGAAAACGAAGCGGACGATTTGAAAAAAGAGCTTCGACTAAACCTTCCCAAAGGGCTTTTCATGCCCGTAGCAAGAACCGATTTACTGGCTCTTCTTGCCTCTCAAGACAAAATTGCCAACAAAGCTCAAGATATTGCCGGAATGGTAACAGGCAGAAAAATGTCATTTCCAACTGAAATTCAGGATGATATGAGAGCTTTTTTAGTTCGTAGTATTGATGCTTCGCGTCAGGCCGGCAAGGCAATTCAGCAACTTGATGAATTACTGGAATCAGGATTTAAGGGAAAAGAAGTTACTATTGCTGAAGAAATGGTCGTGGTGCTTGATCAAATTGAAAATGACGTGGATGTTTTACAAATAAAACTACGTAGAAAGTTTTTTGATTTGGAGGCAAATTTACCTCCTGTCAATGTGGTTTTCATGTATCAGGTGATTGACTGGATTGGGGATTTGTCTGATATATCTCAGCAAGTAGGTTCACGTTTAGAGTTATTGTTAGCTCGATAAGCTAACTTAAGAGAGAGAGAATAATAATGGAAATCAGTTTATTTACAGAATACAACATGATTTTAATTTCATTGGCAGCCATTTTTGGTCTTTTTATGGCTTTTGGTATTGGTGCTAATGACGTTGCAAATGCAATGGGTACATCTGTCGGTTCACGCGCATTGACCATTAAGCAGGCAATTCTTGTTGCCATGATTTTTGAGTTTGCAGGGGCATTTTTAGCTGGTGGCGAAGTTACTTCAACTATAAGAAAAGGAATAATTGATGCTAATAGTGTAATGGATACGCCGGAATTGCTGGTGTTCGGAATGATGGCATCACTGCTTGCAGCCGGAATATGGCTGATCATTGCAACCTACTTTGGATGGCCGGTTTCTACAACCCATTCAATTGTTGGTGCTATTGTCGGTTTTGCTGCAGTAGGTATTGGCATGGACGTGGTGCAATGGGGTAAGGTCGGTTCAATTGTAGCCAGTTGGGTTGTATCGCCCGTATTGGCAGGAACGCTCGCATTTTTACTGTTTACCAGTGTTCAGAAGTTAATATTGAACACAGATGATCCGTTGAAAAATTCCAAAAAGTACGTTCCCTATTATATGTTTCTTGCTGGTTTTATGATTGCGCTGGTGACCCTGTTTAAAGGTTTAAAGCATGTAGGAGTTAAGTTTGAAACAGGCGAGAGTATTTTAATTGCGGTTGGATTTGGTGTATTGATATTGCTTGCTGGCAAGTTCTTTATTGCTCGCCAAAAACCGCTTTCAGACGAGAATTCATCATTTCAATATGCAAGTGTCGAAAGAGTGTTTGCTGTGCTGATGGTAGTAACTGCTTGTGGTATGGCTTTTGCTCATGGTTCAAATGACGTTGCCAATGCAATAGGACCTTTGGCTGCTGTGGTGAGCGTTGTTGAAAATAATGGTGTGATTCAGTCAAAATCACAATTGCCAATCTGGATATTATTGATCGGCGGATTGGGTATTGTGGCAGGGCTTGCAATTTATGGTAAGCGAGTAATGGCAACTATTGGTAGAAAAATTACCGAATTAACCCCTAGTCGTGGTTTTGCAGCCGAGTTGGCCGCGGCCACAACGGTAGTAATTGCGTCGGGCACCGGGTTGCCAATTTCAACAACTCATACTTTGGTTGGTGCTGTATTAGGTGTCGGTATGGCTCGTGGTATTGCTGCTCTGAATTTGGGTGTGGTTAAAACTATTGCTGTTTCATGGGTTGTTACCTTGCCAGCTGGCGCAATTCTATCGATGATATTCTTTTACATTTTCAAAAGCGTGTTTACTATTTAAAGGGACTTGGCGTTTAGAAGAGAAAAGTTTAATAAGCAGATAGACAAGCTATGGCTAGATCAATTAAAATAGACTGATCCCGTCTTATAGATAGTGGATCTCCAAAATTGTATTAAAAGCGGAAGAGAAGTTGTTCTTGTTCCGCTTTTTAGTATCTGATTCTTACTTGGAGGATATCTTGGCACAATCTGCTATTCTGGTTCTTGAAGATGGTAGCGTATTTCGCGGAATATCAATTGGCGCCAATGGCGTTTCAGTCGGAGAAGTTGTTTTTAATACCTCAATGACTGGTTATCAGGAAATTCTTACCGATCCATCTTACGCTAAACAAATTGTTACTTTAACTTATCCCCATATCGGTAATACCGGTGCCAATTCAGAAGATCAGGAATGCGACAGTATCTGGGCTGCAGGATTGGTTATCAGAGATTTACCGCTTATTCACAGCAATTGGCGAGCTGAAAAAAGTCTTACAGAATATCTTGAAGAAAAATCAATTGTTGCTATCGCAGATATCGATACCCGAAAACTTACCCGAATTTTAAGAGATAAAGGCGCGCAATCCGGTTGTCTGATGGCTGGCGAGATTGATGAAGATAAGGCTTTGAAGCTGGCAAAAGAATTCGCAGGCCTAAAAGGTATGGATTTAGCCAAGGTCGTATCGGTAAAAGAATCCTACAGCTGGTCTTCAGGAAGTTGGGAAAGGGAAACGGGTTATAGCGAAATTAATGAATCAGATACCAAATATCATGTTGTTGCTTATGACTTTGGGGTAAAGAAAAATATTCTGAGGATGTTGGCTGACAGAGGCTGCAGATTAACGGTTGTTCCCGCTCAAACATCGGCTGATGAGGTACTTGCACTTAAACCAGATGGTGTTTTTCTGTCCAATGGACCTGGTGATCCGGAGCCTTGTGATTATGCCATTGCAGCTATCAAGGTGTTTTTAGATAAAAATATTCCGATATTTGGTATTTGTCTTGGACATCAATTGTTGGCACTTGCCAGTGGCGCACAAACAGAAAAGATGAAATTTGGACATCATGGTGCCAATCATCCTGTTGAAGATATTGAAAATAATCGCGTGATGATCACCAGCCAAAATCATGGTTTTGCAGTTTCTGCTGACAATATTCCAAAAGTTTTAAAGACAACCCACCGATCCCTGTTTGATGGCAGCATCCAGGGAATTGCGCATTCGGAAAAGCCCGCGTTTGGTTTTCAGGGACATCCTGAAGCCAGTCCCGGACCTCATGACGCAGCGGAATTATTTGATAAATTTATTGAGCTAATGGCATAAAGTTAGTTCTGGTTGTGGTAATACAATTGTTTGAAGGAAATGGTTGAAATAAATGCCTAAAAGAGACGACATAAAAAGTATCTTAATCCTTGGTGCCGGACCTATTATTATTGGTCAGGCTTGCGAATTTGATTACTCTGGCGCTCAGGCTTGTAAAGCACTGAGAGCTGAGGGTTACCGTGTCATACTGGTTAATTCCAATCCGGCTACAATTATGACCGATCCTGAAATGGCCGATGCGACCTACATAGAGCCACTTCACTGGGAAGTAGTGGCGAAAATTATTGAAAAAGAAAAACCTGATGCAATTTTGCCCACTATGGGCGGTCAAACAGCACTGAATTGTGCGTTGGATTTGGCATCGCGAGGCGTGTTGGAAATTCACAAGGTGGAAATGATTGGCGCAAACCGGGAAGCTATTGATAAAGCGGAAGATAGAGAATTATTCGCAAAAGCGATGCGCAAAATAGGGCTGGATATGCCGAGAGCCGGGATCGCACATTCCCTTGATGATGCTTATAAAGTGCTGGATGAAGTCGGCTTTCCTTGCATTATCAGACCTTCATTCACCATGGGTGGTACTGGTGGCGGTATTGCTTACAATCGTGAAGAGTTTGATGAAATTTGCCGTCGAGGCCTGGATTTATCACCCACTTCTGAATTACTGATAGACGAATCGCTTATTGGCTGGAAAGAATATGAGATGGAAGTGGTTAGAGACAAGAATGACAATTGTATTATTGTCTGCTCCATTGAAAACCTGGATCCTATGGGTGTTCATACTGGTGACTCAATTACCGTTGCACCAGCGCAGACTCTGACTGATAAAGAATATCAAATCATGCGTAATGCCTCTTTGCAAGTGTTAAGAGAAGTAGGTGTTGAAACGGGTGGTTCCAATGTTCAGTTTGCGATTGATCCCCAAACAGGTCGAATGGTTGTTATTGAGATGAACCCAAGGGTTTCCCGATCATCTGCATTAGCTTCAAAAGCAACCGGATTTCCTATTGCCAAAATCGCTGCCAAGCTTGCTGTCGGATATACTTTGGATGAACTGCAAAATGATATTACCGGCGGTAAAACCCCCGCTTCTTTTGAACCTAGTATCGATTACGTAGTAACCAAAATTCCACGCTTTAATTTTGAAAAATTTCCCAATTCAGATGTCACTTTGACCACACAAATGAAGTCGGTTGGTGAAGTCATGGCCATTGGTCGTACTTTTCAGGAATCACTTCAAAAAGCACTACGAGGTCTTGAAACCGGTGTAGATGGGTTGAATCCGATTTTAAACACTGAAGCTCAGGATTGGAAAGAGAAGCTGCATCACAAATTACAAGTGCCCAATGCAGAAAGAATTTACTATCTGGCGGATGCATTCAGACAAGGTTTAAGCATTGAAGATGTTTTCAGGCTAACCAACATTGACCCCTGGTTTTTGGTTCAAATTGAAGATTTGGTCAAGGCAGAAAATGATTTTTCACAACTTGGTATAGGCGAAATTGATAAAGCAACCTTGTTTGCGATGAAGCGCAAGGGTTTTTCAGATGCCAGAATGGCTCAGATATTAGATATTGCTGAAAAAGAAGTCCGAGATTTACGGCACAGTTACGATTTACATCCGGTTTACAAAAGAGTGGATACCTGTGCAGCAGAATTCTCAACCGATACCGCTTATATGTATTCCACCTATGAAGAAGAATGCGAGGCAGAACCATCTGACAGAGATAAAATAATGATTTTGGGTGGTGGCCCCAATCGAATTGGTCAGGGTATCGAATTTGACTATTGCTGTGTTCATGCCGCTTTTGCTATGCGAGATGATGGATATGAAACCATCATGGTAAATTGTAATCCGGAAACAGTATCCACTGATTATGATACATCCGACAGACTTTACTTTGAGCCGGTTACTCTGGAAGATGTGCTTGAAATTGTTGCCAAAGAAAAACCAAAAGGTGTGATCGTACAATACGGTGGACAAACACCATTAAAATTGGCAAGAGATCTGGAAGCAGCCGGCGTTCCAATTATTGGTACTTCACCAGATTCAATAGACAGGGCAGAAGATAGAGAAAGATTCCAAAAGGCAATTGAACGACTTGGGCTTAAACAACCGCCTAACAGAACGGCTACAAACATGGAAGACGGTGTTAGGCTGGCCACAGAAATTGGTTATCCATTGGTTGTAAGACCTTCTTATGTTTTGGGGGGTCGAGCGATGGAAATTGTGTTTAATGAAAGTGAATTGCGTCGTTATATGAATGATGCCGTGTCGGTATCAAATGAATCCCCTGTCCTGTTAGACCGATTTCTTGATGACGCCATTGAGGTAGATGTGGATGCCATTTATGATGGTGAAACTGTATTTATTGGCGGTATTATGGAGCATATTGAGCAGGCTGGCGTGCATTCAGGTGATTCGGCCTGTTGTATTCCGCCTCATTCCCTGAGTGATGAGATACAGGAAAAACTCAAGCATCAAATAGAACTCATGGCCAGAGAGTTGCGGGTTTGCGGATTGATGAATACACAGTTTGCCATTCAGGGTGAAACCATTTTTGTGCTGGAAGTGAACCCTAGAGCATCAAGAACGGTACCTTTTGTTTCCAAAGCAACAGGATTGCCTTTGGCGAAGATTGCTGCAAGCGTTATGGCAGGTAAGACATTAAAAGAACAAGGGGTCACAAAAGAAGTTAAGCCAAATCTTTTTACAGTAAAAGAGCCGGTATTCCCCTTCAACAAGTTCCCGGGATCAGATCCGATACTCGGTCCTGAAATGAAATCAACCGGTGAGGCTATGGGCGTAGGTGAGACTTTTGGAGAGGCTTACTATAAAGCGCAATTGGGAGCAGGATCTCAAGCACCAAGGGGCGGTAAGGCGATATTAAGCGTCAAGGATAGTGACAAGCCTAAACTGGCTGAAACAGCAAGAGCACTGGTAGAATGTGGCTATGAGATTATGGCAACTGGCGGAAGTGCTTCCACATTGATACAGGAAGGCGTTTTTTGCCAAAGAGTTAATAAAGTTTATGAAGGTCGACCTCATTTGGTTGATATGATCAAAAATGATGAGATAGACTATATCGTTAATACGACCGAAGGTAAGCAAGCTGTTGCGGATTCATTTCAGATCAGACGATCTGCATTACAATACAAGGTTGCCTATTCAACCACCTTGGCTGGAGGATTGGCGACAGCAGATGCAATTCAACATCAAACCAGACAGAAAGTTATTTCTGTACAGGAATTGCACGCAAAAACAAAATAAGGATACATTAATGAAAACAATGACACCTATGACAAAAGAAGGTGCAGATGCACTTCAGAAAGAACTCACCGATCTGAAACAGGTGCAAAGGCCAAAAGTTATTGCTGCTATTGCTGAAGCAAGGGAACATGGTGATTTGAAAGAAAATGCCGAATATCATGCAGCAAGAGAACAGCAAAGTTTTATTGAAGGCAGAATTCAGGATATCGAAGCTAAATTGTCTAATGCTCAGGTAATCGATGTAACTGCAATCAACAATAATGGCAAAGTAATTTTTGGTTCAACCGTTGAGTTGGTGAATCTTGAAACTGATGAAGAAGTTATCTATAAAATTGTCGGTGATGACGAAGCAGATTTAAAAATAAAGAAAATATCAGTCAATTCTCCAATAGCCAGAGCACTGATTGGTAAAGAAGAAGGTGAGGTTGCTTTGGTGCAAACACCAAAAGGCGAAGTTGAATACGAAATTGTTGAAGTTAAATATATTTAGAATAAGTCAGACTGGTCAATTGTTTTAAGTCGCCTTGATATGTTTTAATAGGCGTTTCACACATTGAAAAAATTGCTGAAATGCTTTCACAGAAAAATGATAACAAAGTACAACAAATAATCCTGCTGGAAGGTTTGGCTAATCTGGCTGTATTTGTCGTCAAATTAATTGTCGGAATAACCACTGGTTCACTAGCTATTATTGGTGATGCCATTCACTCACTATCAGACCTGACTAACAATATCATTGTCTGGTTTGTTATCAAACACTCCTATAAACCTGCTGACAAAGAGCATCCTTACGGCCACCGCAAGTTTGAAACACTAGCAGTATTGGGATTATCCTTTTTACTTGCCCTGCTGGCATTTGAACTGGTTTTTAGAGCCTTTGACCGTGAAACTGTTGAGATAGGTTCTTCAAATTGGGAGCTTGGATTAATGATTGGTGTTTTAATTATTAATATTTCGATTGCCAGCTGGGAAGCATTATGGGCAAAGCGTCTGGATTCCGACATATTGCACGCTGATGCCAGTCATACTTTTGTGGATGTGCTAACAACCATAGTGGTTATTGCAGGTTGGCAGCTTTCTTCAATGGGTTATGTTTGGCTTGATCAATTAACCGCCATTGCTGTAGCGATGTTAATTTTATATATCGCATGGGGTTTATTTAAAAAAGCCACACCTGTTCTTGTAGATGAATATTCTGTTGAACCAGAACAGGTTACTGCTTTGGTAATGAAAATAAAAGGCGTGAAAGATGTTGACCGTATTCGTTCACGATGGATTGGACAACATCCTTCAGTTGACATGGTGATCTTTGTTGACAAAAATTTGTCTACGCTTGATGCTCATGAAATTTGTGACCAAATAGAGTTAGCCGTAGAATCGGAATTTGATGTGCATGATGTCTCTATTCATGTAGAGCCTTATTAGTAAATTATAGATAAATCAGGGTGTTTTGCTATGAAAACAATTTCAGGAATTATAAATCTGTTACTTGTTGTTGTCATACTGACTCCGGCGGTCTTTGCCAGCAATAACGAGAAAGATTATGAGAAGATAGGTAGTAAGGTTCAACCTGATAACCTTTTTCCCAAGGTTAAAATTGACACTTCGCAAGGTGTGATTGTTGTTGAGTTAAATCGGCATAAATCCCCAATATCCAGTAATAACTTCATTGGTTACGCTGTTTCGGGCTTATATGATGACACCATTTTTCATCGTATTGCCAAAGATTTTGTAATACAAGGTGGTGGTTTTGATCGTTTTAACAACCCCAGACCGAATGGAAAACCAATTTTCAATGAATCAGGCAATGGTTTGACAAATTCATTATATACCATAGCTATGGCTCGAACAGATAAACCGCATTCAGCAACAAATCAGTTTTATTTTAATCTCGGAGAGAATGAAAGTCTTAATCCAGGCAAAGATTGGGGTTATGCGGTTTTTGGTGATGTGTTGGAAGGTTCAGAAGTATTGGATTTGATAAGCCAGATTCCTATCCAAAAGAAAGTTTCTTTAGGTTGGGATGAAATGCCACAAACGCAGATTTTAATAAAAACAATTACCATGATTGCAGAAGAGTAGTAGAGATTTTTATGGTATTTTTTCTTATTTTGAAAAAATTTAAATAAAATATCATAGAAATAAACAATGGCAAAAAAGGTTTTTTGATGTATACTCGGAAGCGCTTTGAAGTTGAGCAGCTTACAATTTGCTTACACCAATAAGAATTATAACGATTGGTTTATATTATTTCTTGTTCTGTAATGCCGAAAGTCAGTGCATGTTTCCCTTAGAAACTTCAACTTTTACTGCAGTGAGACCCCTGAGCAATCAGGGCGGTTATATTTTTTTATTTAGGAAGTTTTTATATGTCATCTGTTACTGGCACAGTAAAGTGGTTTAATGAATCAAAAGGTTACGGTTTTATTTCTCAAGAGAATGGTCCTGATGTTTTTGCACATTTCAGCGCTATTCAGTCAGACGGTTTTAAAACATTAAAAGAAGGTCAAAAAGTAGAATTTAGTATCAGTCAAGGAAACAAAGGTCCTCAAGCTGAAAATATTGTTCCGCTTTAAGATATTCTAAACTGGCCGCTGCTGATTGCAGCGCTAGTGTTTAGTTTGGTTGCCAGTGATGCTTTGATGCTTTTTCAGGTCAACATCACTGAAACTGAACGAAGACAAACAAAATTCACAAGTTACTGCAATTTCGCCATCGCGTGAAAGTGAGTCGGCTATTTCGTCAACATCAAGCAGTAAGACAGCATCCAGCATTTTTTCTCTACTGCAATCGCAGTTAAAAGACACATTTTGTTCCATCAGATTCGATAAGCTTTCCTGATGAAATAGTCGCATCATTAGTGTGTCGTGATCAATTTCAAATGCTTCTTCTGCTTCCAGAGTCTGTAACAAGTAGTCCAGATGTTCAAAATTTTCTTTTTGTTTCATTTCCGGTAGTGCCTGAAGCATGACTCCAATCACCTGATTATTTTTGCAGAAAAGTTTCAATCGTGTATTTAATTGTTCGGATTGTGCAAAATAATATTCAATACATTCAGCAAGAGAATTTCCATTCATTGGTACAATTCCCTGATATCGTTTACCTTGATTGGGAACGATAGTGATCACCATTTGGCCATTTTGAGCAATCTGCTGAAAAGATATATTCGAAAAATCTGCTGAATCATCAAAATGCACCAACCCTCGATACTGAAGTTGGTTGTTGGTTTGCACTAACATACTCTTTAATCCACTCTTGCTTTGCAATTGCAGAGAGATTTTTCCTTCAAACTTTAATGTTGCCGCTAATAATGCGTTAATGGCAGCAGATTGAATCAAAAGGTCTTTAATGAAGTCAGGATATTGATGATTATTTATCATCTGTTGGCAAGAATCAGATAGCCTTATCACCTGTCCACGCACATCAAGTTCCTGAAATATAAATCGATGTAGAATGTCGTTCATAATTAAAATGATTCAAAGTTTAGTGATAAAAAATCCCCCGATAGTCAAACTAGCGGGGGATTGGATTAATAAAGCCAAAATTACTTTTTAGATTCGGCTTTTCTAACTTTAGCTGCTTCAATAACTTCATCAGCCACGCTGTTAGGACATGGCATGTAGTGTGAGAATTCCATAGAGAATTGCCCGCGACCGGAAGTCATTGTACGCAAGTGACCAATGTAGCCAAACATTTCAGCAAGAGGCACTTCAGCTTTTACGCGAACGCCAGTAGTACCAGCTTGTTGATCCTTGATCATACCGCGTCTTCTGTTCAGATCACCAATAACATCACCAACGTGATCTTCTGGTGTGAACACATCAACTTTCATAACTGGCTCAAGTAACTGCGGACCAGCTTTTGGCAATGATTGACGGAAAGCGCCTCTGGCCGCTATTTCAAAAGCAACAGCAGACGAGTCTACAGCATGGAAACCACCATCAAATAGTTCAATTTCCATGTCAAGTACTGGATAACCTGCAAGAACACCTTCACCAAGCATTGATTTAAAACCTTTTTCAATAGCAGGCCAGAATTCTCTTGGTACATTTCCACCAACTACTGATGATTTGAAGGTAAAGCCGGATCCAGTTTCGCCAGGCTTGATACGGTAATCAATTTTACCAAACTGACCAGAACCACCTGATTGCTTCTTGTGAGTATAAGAATCTTCAATCGCTTTTGTAATTGTTTCGCGGTAAGCCACTTGTGGTTGGCCAACTTCCAAATCTACGCCGTAAGTACGCTTCAGGATATCAACTTTAATATCAAGGTGAAGTTCCCCCATTCCTTTCAAAATGGTATCGCCAGTTTCTTCATCTGATTCAACTTGGAAAGAAGGATCTTCTGCAACCATTTTACCAATAGCAATACCCATTTTCTCAGTACCACCCTTATCTTTCGGTTTTACTGCAATGGAGATAACAGGATCAGGGAATACCATTGGCTCAAGTGTTACAGGATGATCTGGATGACATAAAGTATGACCGGTTTGCACGTTTTTCATACCAACAACAGCGATAATGTCACCAGCCTGCGCTCTATCAATTTCATTTCGGTCATTTGCATGCATTTCAACCATACGACCAATTCTTTCTGTTTTACCAGTGAAAGAGTTAAGTATGGTATCGCCTTTTTTCATCACACCGGAATAGATACGAACAAAGGTCAATGCACCGAAACGGTCGTCCATAATTTTAAATGCTAATGCTTTTAATGGCTCTTCAGTAGAAACAATAGCAAAATTACCAGTTTCATTGCCTTCTTCATCAGTCAAAGGCTGAGGCTCTACTTCTGTTGGTGAAGGCAAGTAATCAACTACTGCATCCAATACCAATTGAACACCTTTATTTTTGAATGCTGAACCACAGTAAGTCGGGAAAAAGTCCAGTTTGTTAGTACCTTGACGAATACAACGCTTGATATCATCAATTGAAGGTTCTTCACCTTCCAGGTATTTTTCCATCAAGTCATCATCTTGTTCAACAGCTGTTTCAATCAGCATTTCACGGTATTCAGCCGCTTTATCAACCAAATCAGCAGGAACTTCTTCTACTTTGTAGTTTTCAGGCAAACCAGTTTCATCCCAAATGTAGGCTTTTTGAGTTAAAACGTCAACAACACCAACGAAATCATCTTCTATACCGATAGGAAGAGTCATAACAAGCGGGTTTGCACCCAAAACATCTTTGACTTGCTTAACAACTCGATAGAAGTCAGCACCCATACGATCCAGTTTATTAACAAAGATAATACGTGCAACTTCAGAATCATTTGCGTAACGCCAGTTAGTTTCTGACTGAGGTTCAACACCACCACTACCACAGAATACACCAACACCACCGTCCAAAACTTTTAATGAACGATATACTTCAACAGTAAAGTCAACGTGTCCAGGTGTATCAATAATATTGAAACGGTGATCTTTCCAGTAACAGGTCGTTGCTGCCGATTGAATTGTGATACCGCGTTCTTGTTCTTGTTCCATGAAGTCGGTTGTTGCTGCACCATCGTGCACCTCACCTGTTTTATGGATTTTACCGGTAAGTTTTAATATACGCTCTGTTGTCGTGGTTTTACCTGCGTCAACGTGAGCGAATATACCAATATTTCTGTATTTACTTAAATCAGCCATGGTTATACTCTTTAAATGATGACAATAAAAATTATGCTCTCAACTTGCGAAAGGCGCGCATTATACACTAGATATTTGCCATACGCTATTTGCAAAACGCATAAAATTTAAACAATTTAACCAGTTTTTAAAAAGAAATTAAAAGATTGGTTATTTTTTGGCAAAAAAATGAGTAGATTCAGGTCTCCGCATCCGGATTATAGTGATTTTTGTTTTTGAATTGATGAATTAATCGACGCTGTTTTTTATCAGGTTTTGCTGTAGACACAGGTGCCGACATTTTACGCATTTGAGCAACTTGTTCTCGCTTTTCAACACTCTCCAGTGTTTCTTCATAAAGGGTTTGGGCAATGGTTGCAGAGGCTCTTTTGTCAGATAGTTTTTTGACAATAACAATTTTTTCATCAAATCCCTGTCTCAACTTTACTGTATCGCCAATACAAACAATTTTTCCAGGCTTGGGCTTTTGACCCATATAATGAATTTTTCCACCTTCTATGGCGGCTTTTGCTATGGCGCGAGTTTTATAAAATCGGCAAGCCCAAAGCCACTTGTCCAGACGGATTTTGTCATTTTCTATCATTGATACAGAAATTTCTTTTAAATAATTAAACAAAACTTGATTTTGATTGTCTGTTGTAACATAAAAACATTTGAAATATAAGAGCGTGATGCCAGTAAATATGAAGTAGTATCAAACGCTGACCTTTAATGCTGGAGTATGTGAATTGTAATACGTTATTATATATTGATGGCTAACAGGTGGTGTAATTGGAAAAAGAGTGGCTGTAGAGATGTAAAGGCATCTCAATTTTTGATAATTGAATAGAATTCAGGATAATTGGCTTAATATTGTTGTCTTTGAGCTGTCGCCCTGTAGATTAATCCCCTATAATAGTCGCCCCACCGAAGATGGGCTGCAAGTTATTGGGGTAAAGTAACTGTTTTGATGCAGTAAAACAAAAGAACGGACCGAATGAATATTTCAATCGACAAGATACAAAACTGGTTTGTAAACCAATCTAACTGGCTACCAACTTTAAGGTGGTTGAGCTGGATTACGGCCTTGTATTTTCTTGCCAAAGTTGTTTGGATTTGGGTTTTGTATTTCACTCCCTCTAATCCTGTCGATGTGAAAAGTATGATTTCCGTACCTAAAACCACAACTGGGCCAAGCCAATCAAGTCAATCCATGGATGTGACTGCTTTGTTGAAGCAATCAATTTTTGGCAGCATTCAGGCAGCACCCAAACTGGAAGTAATTGAGGTTGAAGCACCTGAAACACAATTGAACCTTAAGCTAAGTGGCATTTACGCTGCTGATGTTCCTGATAAAGCCAATGCAATAATTGAATTGAATGGTGGTCGACAGGAAGTCTATTTTATCAATGACAAGTTGAATGTTTCCGGGCAGGTTTATTTAAGGCAAGTCTATAGTGATCGTGTTATCCTTGAGTCCAATGGAAGGAATGAAACATTAAAACTGGAAGATAATAATGTGATATCAGTTAATGCTGATATTGACTCGGCGCTTAATATGCGAGTCGATGATAAACGAAATGACAACAGGGTAAGTCGTCAGTTAACACATTATCGGGAGCAGATATTATCCAATCCTTCTTCCTTGTCAGATGTTATCATGCCACAACCATACACCGAAAATGGTGAATTGAAAGGTTTTCGAGTTTCACCTGGCAGAGACAAACGTTTGTTCCGTGATGTTGGATTGCAAAATGGTGATATTATTACGTCGATCAATGGTGTGAAACTCAACAATATGCAAGAAGCAATGATGTTAATGCAGCAGGCACAATCCATTCAGGAGCTCAGTGTTGAGTTGGAACGTGATGGTCAACCATTAAGTTTATTGTTAAATTTTAATTCTAAAGCAGGACTGTAAGAAAGTGAGTCTTTTTAATAATAAAAGAAAAAATTCGAAAACAAGCCTTAAAGCAGTAATTCTGGCTGTATTGATGAGTTTTGTGTTGTCTGCATCTGTTAATGCGGGCAAGGCAACCTTAAATCTTAAAAATACCGATATTGAAGCTTTTATAGAAAGTGTCAGTCGAATCACTGGAAAAACATTCATTATTGATCCCAGAGTCAAAAACAAAAAAGTGACGGTTATTTCACAACATGAAATGGATGAAGAAGAGGTTTTTGCCTTATTTTTAAGCGTGTTGCAAATTAACCAGTTTTCAGTGGTTGAAATGGATGGTTATTACAAGATCCAGCAACTTCAAGAAGTAAAGCAAGATGCGGTGCCTGTTTATGCAGATCGTGGCAAAAGCTATAAAGGCGATGAAGTTATTACTCGTGTCATCAAGGTTGATAACGTTGATGTGGGTCAGTTGGTGCCGCTGCTAAGAACACTGGTTGCAACTCAAGGTCACATGGCACATTACAAGCCGACCAATGTGATGATAATACATGATACTGCAGCCAATCTGGAAAGAATCGTTAAAATAATTCGCCAGATAGATAAAGAAAGTAATGAAGAAATTGAGGTGATCCCTTTGGAGCATGCCTCTGCTTCTGAAGTGGTTAGAATTTTGGAAACGCTGGAAAGACAAAGTGCCAACGTAAAAGCACCTGATATTAGTAAACCCAAATATGCAGCAGATGAAAGAACCAATAGTATTTTATTAAGCGCAGATCCCAAAGCGGCAATGAGAATGAAGGTGTTAATTGCTCAACTGGATTCTGAAACCAAAAACAATGGTAATACCAAGGTTATCTACCTGAAATATGCCAACGCAGAAGATATTGCTACTTTGCTGGAAGGCGTTGGAGATTCAATTCAGCAGGAAGAAGGCAAGGATCCAAAAAGAAATCAAAGAGCCGGAGGCAAGCCTTATTCGATCAAGGCTCATGCAGAAACCAATGCTTTGGTTATTACTGCCATGCCGGATGTGATGCGCTCCTTTGAATCGGTTATAAGCCAACTGGATTTACGCAGAAAGCAAATTCATGTTGAAGCCATCATTGTCGAAATTACCGATATCAAGGAAAAAGAGCTCGGCGTTCAATGGGCGACTACAGCTGGGTTGATTAATTTTTCCAATAGTAGCCCTTCTTTGGTCAATGTTGCCGGTGGGATTCAGGCCTATCGAGGGCAGGATCAAGGAAGTACAACAACTATTATAGATGGCAATATTGTGACTGAAACGCCACCTAGTACCGGTGATAATGGTGCTGCATTGGGGCAGGTGTTGGCTGGTTCTACAGGAGCATTATTTGGTTTTAGTGATGATAAATCCTGGGCGGGTCTGATAAAAGCCTTGGCAAAAGATACAGATTCGAACGTACTATCGACGCCCAGTATTACTACCCTTGATAATGAGGAGGCCGTGATCAGTGTTGGTCAGGAAGTTCCATTTATTACAGGTTCTACTTTGGGTAACAATAATTCCAATCCTTTTCAGCAAGTTACAAGAGAAGATGTGGGTATCAAATTAAAAATTACACCGCAAATTAATGAAGGAGATGCGGTTCGATTAACTATAGAGCAAGAAGTCTCAAGTATTGCGGGTGCAGCCGGTGCGGATATTATTACCAACAAGAGACAAATAAAAACATCAGTTTTGGTAAATAATGGACAAACCATAGTGTTGGGCGGACTGATTGATGACGATATTCAGGAAAGCGCGCAAAAAGTGCCGTTATTGGGTGATTTACCATTAATAGGTAGTTTATTCTCATCCAAGGCGACCAAAAAAATTAAACGTAATTTGATGGTATTTATCCGTCCAAAAATTATAAGTGATGCGGCTGGTGCTGATGATATCAGTTCGAGAAAGTACAATTATATGCGGGCACAACAAATTGATTGGCAACAACGCGGTATATCCCTGATGCCTTTTGTGGAATCAAATGTTCTTCCAAAATGGAATACAGAGCTGGAGTTGCCGCCTTCTTTCCGTGAAACCATGGAAGAATATGATGAAGAGTTGGAAGAGGAAAGAAAGGAAGTCCTGAAAGAGATGGAAGAAAGTGAAGCTCAAGAAGATCGACAAGATCAGGATTAACCCATGTCTGTCAGTGATTTTCTTCAACAAAATAAAGCCTCAAACAAGCAAACGGATCTGGTTGTTCAATCCGACCTGCATGTAAGTGACAAATCCAACGGTTCCAGCCAGTTAACATCAGAGAAACAAGCGCCAGATGGTGTTGAGCTGGTGATTGGCAAATTGCCTTTTTCTTTTGCCAAGCGGCAAGGAGTTGTATTTGATCCGCAACAGGATCAAGCCAGCAAAAAGCAGGGCAAGAAAAAATCACAAAATAAAAAAGTTTTGGTAAAAAAAGAAACAAAATTGGCAGCACTGATGGAAGCCAGACGTATTCTTGGTTTTGATGCTGATTTTGAAGAAATTGGTGATGAAGAGTTTGAGTCAGTCTTGTCGAGCGTTTATCAGGATAATTCCAGTGAAAGCATGGCGGCAATGGAAGATATTGGCGAAGATATGGATCTGTTTCGTCTGGCTGAAGAAATACCGGAAACGGAAGATCTGCTTGAAGCCGATGACGATGCACCTATAATCAAATTAATCAATGCCCTTTTGACCGAAGCTATCAAATTATCAGCATCCGATATCCATATTGAAACCTTTGAAAAAGATCTCAAGGTCAGATTCAGGGTTGATGGCGTTTTAAGAGAAGTTTTAAGTCCTAGTAAAAAACTGGCACCTTTACTGGTTTCCAGAATCAAGGTTATGGCTAAACTGGACATTGCGGAAAAAAGAATTCCACAAGATGGTCGTATTACTCTGAAAATTGCCAATCGGGGTGTAGACGTACGGGTATCGACCATTCCTTCAAGTCATGGAGAAAGAGTTGTGTTACGTCTGCTTGACAAGCAAGCTGGACGGCTGGATTTTTCTCATTTGGGCATGCCGGAAAAGCTCATGGAGCAGATGAGTGATTTGTTGCATAAGCCGCACGGTATTATTCTGGTTACCGGGCCGACAGGTTCAGGTAAGACAACTACGCTGTATGCCGGATTAACACTGCTAAACCATAGCTCAAGAAACATTTTAACTGTAGAAGATCCAATCGAATATTTGTTAAACGGCATTGGTCAGACTCAAGTGAACACAAAAGTTGATATGACTTTTGCAAGAGGTCTACGAGCAATCTTGCGTCAGGATCCCGATGTGGTTATGGTTGGAGAGATCCGTGATCTGGAAACTGCACAAATTGCAGTACAAGCCAGTTTAACAGGTCATCTGGTGCTATCAACCTTGCATACCAATACCGCATCAGGTGCGGTCACCAGATTGCACGATATGGGTATTGAACCGTTTTTACTTTCCTCAAGTTTGCTCGGTGTTTTGGCTCAAAGACTGGTGAGAACATTATGTCCGGTATGTAAGACAGCAGCCAAAGCAAATGAAAAAGAATGTGAGTTAATGGGGCTGGATGCCAAAAAACCACCTGTGGTATATCATGTGAACGGCTGTAGTGAATGTAATTACTCCGGTTACAAGGGAAGGCAGGGTATTTTTGAATTATTGGTGGTAGATGAAAATGTACGCGATAAAATTCATAAGGGCGCCAGCGAGATCGAAATTGAACATTATGCACGGGAATTTGGGCAAAGTATCAGAGATGATGGCCGAGCGAGAGTGTTGCAAGGCATTACCAGCATTGAAGAAGTGTTGAGAGTCACACGCGAGGATTGATGACCATATAGCGGTTGGCAATTTATTCAGCATCAGAGAAATTAATCATGGCAGCATTTGAATATCTGGCAATAGACAAAACTGGCAAACAGCAAAAAGGTGTGCTTGAAGGAGATACATCCAGACACATACGTCAGTTGTTGCGTGATAAAGATCTGATACCACTGGAAGTGAAAGGTCTTGTTGCTCAGACCAATGGCGCGCAGCAAACCAAAACGTTTAAAACCAAACTTAACGCTTCCGATTTGTCATTGGTTACCCGTCAGCTATCTACTTTGGTTAAAGCGTCCATTCCCATTGATGAAACCTTGAAAGCGGTGGCTGACCAAAGTGAAAAAAGTAAACAAAAATCCATGTTAATGGGTATTCGTTCACGAGTTTTGGAAGGGCATACATTAGCAGATGCCATGAGTGAATTCCCAAATGTTTTTGAAGACTTGTATCGTTCAATGGTTGCTTCTGGCGAAAAATCCGGTCATCTTGATTTGGTATTGGACCGTTTGGCAGATTACACAGAATCAAGACATGAGATCCAATCGAAAATTTCAGGCGCATTGGCGTATCCAATCATACTGACAATTGCCAGCATTGGTATTGTCGGGTTTTTGTTAGGATATGTTGTTCCTGAAATCACTAAAAGTTTTACCCAGTCTGGTAATGAATTACCCTGGATCACTCAGGCCTTGTTAACGATGAGTGAGTTTTTAAAAGCCAAATGGCTCTGGCTGATTTTGTCTGTGATCGCCATTTTTATGGGAATTAAAAAGTTGTTAAGCAATCCCGCGATCCGATTCAAATGGGACAAGTGGAAGCTCAAGGCACCAGGAATTGGTAAAGTGGTCAGGGGCATGAATGCCGCCAGATTTGCCAGAACATTGGCGATATTAAATCAAAGTAGTGTGCCATTGCTGGAAGGTATGCAGATAGCCGGTGAGGTTATGACAAATGTCGCGCTAAAAGAAGCTGTTAGAGAGGCAACACTAAGTGTAAGGGAAGGCGCAGGCTTAAAAGTCTCATTACAGGAGTGCGGTTATTTTCCACCAATGATGCTACACATGATTGGAAGTGGAGAGACTTCAGGTGAGCTGGAGCAAATGCTTGATCGAGCTGCAGACAATCAGGAAAGACAGTTTGATAATTTGATAACAACAGTTATGAATTTAATAGGGCCGGTAATGATATTAATTATGGGCGCCATTGTATTTACAATAGTATTGGCCATTATGTTGCCAATATTTGAATTAAGTAATAATTTATAAGCAAATTTGATTAAAACAGATCAAGTAGATTGGTCAGGAGTAAAAAAATGAAACAAAGACAAAAGGGTTTTTCCCTGTTAGAAATTTTGGTAGCAATGGCAATTATGGCCATTTTGGGCGGGATTATGGTCACCCAATTTATGGGGCAAACTGAAAAAGCAGCTATGGAAAGATTAAAAGGTGATTTGGCTGCATTAGATTCAGCTTTGACACAGTACTATACGGATAATTTGAATCTGCCTACCACTGTGCAAGGTTTGCAAGCATTGATTGTTAAACCTCATATTGATCCAATACCAAAAAATTATCCCAGACGAGGATATCTCCAGACTCTGAATGATGACCCATGGGGAAATCCTTATCAGTATATTCAGCCTGGAGAGTTTGGTGAGTACGATATTTATTCTCTCGGTGCTGATGGTGTTGAAGGTGGCGAAGGTATTAATGCCGATATGGGTAACTGGAACATCAAGGAAGTGATTGAGCAAATGAAGGCTCAAGATAACTAGTCAATGTCTCGTTTCCGGTTTAAACCAAAAAATTCAGCAGGCTTTAGCTTAATTGAAATTCTGGTGGCAATGGTTATTGCTGCTCTGTTGCTGGGTATGATCTTGCCCAATATTAATTTTTCCAGTGATCAACAGGTCAAGGATGAGGCATTTCGTCTGCTTAAAATCATTGAGATGGTCAGAGATAAAGCGGTGATTGAAAATCGTGAATATGGTTTGGCTATCGACGAAACCGGCTATGAGTTTTTAGTACTAAATGATGAGGCAATTGATAAACCCTCTCATTGGGAAAAAATAGCTGATCTGCCAGCCTTGAGCCGACATGACTTTCCAGAAGAAGTTGAAATTAATCTGGCAGTGGATGGCAATAATATTTTTGCCGACAAGGAGGATGATGTCGAAATATTTGAAGAGGAGGTCGATATCTTTGAAGAGGAAGATGAGGTGGAAAAAGTAGAACCAC
>Ga0224501_10000892_pt1 | contig 23055 bp, 11 predicted proteins | sample SF_Oct11_sed_USG_4_FD_169105 | JGI IMG/M metagenome (GOLD analysis project Ga0224501, IMG submission 169105) | Sediment microbial communities from San Francisco Bay, California, United States - SF_Oct11_sed_USGS_8_1 | ecosystem: Environmental > Aquatic > Marine > Sediment | place: USA... | reverse complement strand
CGCCTCACTCATCACGCCTCACGCCTCCCGCCTCACGCCTCACGCCTCACGCCTCACGCCTCACGCCTCACGAACCAAAAAAACTGTTCATTTTTAAGAATCAATTTTCAAGGACCGAAAAGATGGAAATAGGCCCAGTCTCTTTAGAGCCCAAGTTCCGGATGAACGATGATCCTATTCCATTTTTAACGTCCCATTTCTGAAAATCATTCATGCCCCCTGAGCTCCCATTCCAACCGTTGATCTGGATGCTGACGTGCACCGCGCTCGTCTTGCTCATGCAAGCCGGGTTTACCTGTCTGGAAACTGGATTGGTCCGTGCAAAAAATAGCATCAACGTGGCGATTAAAAATGTGGTGGATATCTGTCTCTCCTCCATCATGTTTTGGACCTTTGGATATGGGCTCATGTTTGGGGTCACCGCCTTTGGCCTCTTCGGGACCACGCAGTTTCTGTTCGATGGGGGTTCCAATATCCCCATGTGGACCTTCTTTTTGTTTCAACTGACGTTTTGCGGAACGGCCACGACGATCATCTCTGGCGCCGTCGCAGAACGCATGCGCTTCAGCGGCTATCTTCTCGTGTCCATCCTCATTAGCGCCGTCATCTATCCAGTCATCGGCCATTGGATGTGGGGAGGAAACGCACAGGGTCTGCATACCGGTTGGCTCAATCATCTCGGGTTCCTGGATTTTGCCGGAGCTACGGTCGTGCATTCCACGGCTGGATGGGTCGCCTTGGCGGCTATTATCGTCATTGGACCACGCATCGGACGATTCGGAACGACAGCCATTCCGATTCAAGGGCATAATCTCCCGCTCTCGGCATTGGGGCTATTTCTCTTATGGGTGGGATGGATGGGATTTAATGGCGGCAGCGTTGTGCAACATTCCCAAAACATTCCGCTGGTGTTGGTCAATACCATGTTAGCGAGTGCTGGAGGAGGGATGGCTGCATTGGGATATTCGTGGTGGAGCCAGGGCCGACCAGAAGTCACGTCGGTGATTAATGGCATCATCGCTGGCCTGGTGGCCATTACTGCCTCCGCGCCCTACCTAGCGCCAATGGAGTCCCTGTTGGTCGGAGGAATTGGGGGCGTCCTCTGTGTCCTTGCGGCCAGATTGTTAGAACGCTATGAGGTGGACGATGTTATTGGTGCATTTCCTGCCCATACCTGCGCGGGAATCTGGGGCACGTTGGCGCTCGCGTTGGTGGGCAATCCGGACACGTGGGGAACTGGGTATGACCGCTTGACACAATTCGGCGTGCAATTGCTCGGTGTAATGACCTGTTTTGCATGGTCATTTGGGGTCAGCATCGTCATCTTGAAAGCGCTCAACCGGATCATTCCCCTGAGAGTCACGGCAGAAGAGGAACGCCTCGGGTTGAATATGACCGAACATGGCGCCAGCACAGCCCTCCTCGATCTCGTCGGTCAGATGGAAACCCATCGAGCCTTGGGAGATTTCACACAGGCCGTTGAAGTGGAGCCCCATACCGAAGTTGGGCAAATCGCCACCGAATATAACCGGGTCTTGGATCGGGTCAATACCGAAGTCCAGCAACGTGAAGATGCCATCAAAGCCTTAAAAGAAAACCGTGACGAAATTCGGTTGATCATCGATCATGCACTCGACGGCATCATTGGGATCGACGCCAACGGTAACGTCACGACGTGGAACCCTCAGGCAACAGCCATCTTCGGGTGGTCAAAGGAGGACATTCTCGGACAGTCGCTCACCACGGCGATCATTCCTCCCCAATATCGACAGGCGCATATTGACGGCCTCAAACGCTTTTCTGCCACGAAGAAAGGGACCATCGTCAATCAGCGTCTCAAATTAACGGCGCTGCATCGTGAGGGTCAAGAATTTCCCATTGAGTTGACCATTATTCCTATTTTTCAGGACGCCTCCTATTCGTTTTACGCCTTCGTGCGGGACCTCACAGAACAACAACAAACCGAGTCGGCCTTGCGGCAGGAAACCGACCTGATCACACTGATGCAACAGGTGGCGATCTCCGCCAACGAAGCTCAATCCGTACATGAGGCCTTCCAAACCAGCCTCGATCTCATCTGTGCATTTACCAAATGGCCCGTGGCTCATGTGTATTTTCGCGAAGACGAGCAGAGGGCTCTACTCACACCGTCGGCCCTTTGGCATCTGGACAACCCTGAAGAGTTCCATACCTTCCGAACGCTGACCGAAAAAACCACGTTTTCTACTGGCGTAGGCCTTCCTGGGCGTGTCCTCGCTCACGGACGAGCCGCATGGATTCCCGACATTACCCAAGACCTGAACTTCCCCCGCGCCAAAATGGCCGGAGAACTGGGGATACGGGGTGGATTCGCCTTTCCTCTTCTGGTGGGCCGTACCGTGATGGGCGTCCTGGAATTTTTCTCCCGCTCGGTCGAGACTCCCAACCCACGCATGCTGGAAGTCATGGAAATTATCGGCACGCAACTCGGTCGCGTCCTCGAGCGCAAACGCGGAGAACTCGCCCGAGAAGAAAGTGATGCGCGGATTCGAGGCATTGTCGAAACGGCAGCCGATGCCATTATCACGATTAACGAGACGGGAATTATCCAATCCTATAATAGTGCTGCCGAACATGTGTTCGGCTTTTCGGCTGAAGAAGCCATTGGCCGCAATGTCTCAGTCCTCATGCCTTCCCCGTACCAAGAAGAACATGATGGCTACCTTCAACGATACCTCGATGGATATACGTCCACCATTTTTGGACGAAGTCGGGAATTGCTCGGTCAACGAAAGGACGGGTCGACCTTTCCGATGGAACTCGCGGTGAGTGAAACCCAAGTGGGTATGCGGCGTACATTTACCGGCATTGTTCGAGATATTAGTGATCGCAAACACCAGGAACAAGAACTGCGAGAAGCCAAAGAACGCGCCGAAACGGCAGCCATTGCCAAAAGTCAATTCCTCGCCACCATGAGCCACGAAATCCGAACGCCCATGAATGGCGTGATTGGGATGACGGGGCTCCTTCTGGACACCGAGCTTTCCGGTCAACAACGGCAATTTGCGGAAACCGTGAAGTCCTCGGGAGAGACCCTGTTAAAGATCATTAACGACATTCTAGACTTCTCCAAGATTGAAGCCGGCAAGTTGGAATTCGAACAAATCCCATTTGATCTTCGCACCACCTTGGAAGAGTCTTTGGAGTTATTGGGCGAAGCCGCAGGGAAAAAGGGACTCGAATTGGTGGGCTTGGTGAATGCTAATGTTCCGACGGCCCTCCAAGGTGACCCTGGACGCTTGCGTCAAATCTTCATGAATCTCACCGGGAATGCCATCAAATTTACCTCCACGGGTGAAATCGTCGTCAAAATTTCATCCATCCAGGAAACACCGGAAGACGTCATGATCAAAGTAGATATCCATGACACGGGCGAAGGCATTCCTCCGGACATTTTACCGAAACTCTTTCAACCCTTTTCTCAGGCTGATAGTTCAACCACCAGACGCTATGGCGGAACCGGATTAGGCCTGGCCATTTGCAAACAATTAGTCCAACAAATGAACGGGGACATTGGGGTTGAGAATCGATCGGAAGGTGGGAGTACCTTTTGGTTTACCGCGCATTTTCTGAAGCAACCGGTTTGGGCTTCCTCGCTCCCCCAAACACCTGTCGCCTTAGAAAAGCTCCGGGTGTGTGCCGTCGATGATCATCCCACCAATCGTCAATTATTGGAACAATACTTTCATTACTGGAAGATGGAAGGCACCTTAGTCGAAGATCCACGACATTGTCTGGCCCTCCTTCAACAACACGCCAAAACAGGTACCCCCTTCCACTTGGCGATCTTAGATATGGAAATGCCCGAGATGGATGGATTCACCTTGGCCACGCTCATCAAATCTGATGACACCCTTAAGGACACGCGCCTGATACTTCTCACCTCCTTAGGACGACGAGGCGATGCCAATGCCGCGCAGCAATGTGGATTTTCTGGCTATCTCACCAAACCCATCCGGAGAGGCCAACTCCAAGCCTGTTTGGAAACCGTGATGGGATTGCCGCTCTCCGATACCCCAACTCCATCCCAACCATTAATCACCTCCCATGTCCTCAGAGAACTTCAACGCCACCAGGCTATTCGCATCCTAGTCGTCGACGACCATCAGGTAAATCAACAATTAGGCGTGTTGATGGTCGAACGACTTGGATTTCGGGCGGATGTGGCGGCCAATGGGCAGGAAGCCCTCGAAGCACTCTCTCGCATTCCCTACGACCTCATTCTGATGGATTGCCAAATGCCCATCATGGATGGCTATGAGGCGACGAGACAGATTCGAGAAGCCGAAGCCGTGAAGCGTAAGGCGTTAGGCGTAAGGAGTAAGGGGCAAGAATCCGGAATTCAGAATACTCCTGACGCCTTACGCCTTACTCCTCACGATTCCCACGTTCCCATTATTGCGGTGACAGCCAATGCCATGCAGGGGGACCGGGACAAATGCCTGCAGGCCGGCATGGACGATTATCTCAGCAAGCCGATCCGGCCCGAAGAATTATCTCACATTCTTAGCAAATGGCTTCCCAAATCCGACGACAGGTCCGTCCACCCTCCTGCCCCTTTAGATGAGGACCGCCCAACTCTTCTGCCGAATGCATCCGAATCAGAGTTCATCAGCCAGAAGAATTTGAATGAATTGGAAATCTTGGGAGGCCGAGACTTTGTGGCCACCATGATTCGGCGATTTGTGGACGATGCCCTGGCCTGTGTCCATCAGATCGAACAGGGGTTGGATGCCCACGATCTCGCCCAGATCAAGGAAGCCGCCCATGGGCTCAAGGGCATCTCTCGCAATATGGGGGCCAACGCCCTGGCCCAGGCGGCCGTCGACCTAGAACGGGCTTGCCAATCTGAAAAGGCCACACTCCCCTCTTCATTTCGGACAACCATCCAAGATGTGTTCCAAGCCACGCGTCAGAAATTTGAAGACATCCTCAAAAACGTGTAAAGCCACGAACACGATGACAGGGGGTTGTCGCCAACAATCCCCAAGGTTCCGTACTAGACATTCCCTCCCATCTTCTCGTTTTTCTCTTCCCATGTAAACGCGACCGGTCACGTAAACATTCACCTTTCCTCTGACATGGGAAATTCGTGAAAACGAGACCTCGCCTTACATTAAGTCTCAATTTCCGGAAACCGACAACAATATAAAAGGAAATTGGCCATTTTGTTCGTCGAGACCTCCTTCTTCGATTCCGATTGACGGTTCGACCCGTTGGCCAAGTCTCGAGGGAAATTTCTGCCATGTTCACGCGGAGGGTTTCATGACACACAGATTGGGTACCGATGGATTTCCTCACCCCATCAACAAGGTGGCGATACACATAGGATTAGTCAGCCTACTCCTCTTCTTCCTTGCAGGCACAGCTTCCGGGAACAACGTCGATCCTTCAACCAACCTCGACTTAACGGAATTGAGCTTGGAAGAGTTGATGTCCGTGGAGGTCACGTCAGTCTCCAAGAAGAAACAAAAGTTGTCGGAATCGGCTGCCGCTATTTTTGTGATCACACAGGAAGACATTCGCCGTTCTGGAGTCACCAGCATTCCAGAAGCCCTTCGCATGGTCCCGGGGCTCCAGGTGGCACGAAACAGCAAGAATCAATGGGACATCACGGCTCGAGGATTCAATGAACGCTTCACCAATAAATTGTTGGTCCTGATTGACGGCCGAACCGTCTATAATCCGTTATTTGCCGGGGTCACGTGGGAAACACAAGACACGATCCTAGAAGACATCGAACGGATCGAGGTGATCCGTGGACCTGGAGGATCTCTCTGGGGAGTGAATGCGGTCAACGGCGTCATCAATATCATCACCAAGAAGGCTCAGGATACCCAAGGGCTCCTCGTGAGTGGAGTGGCTGGGACCGAAGAAGGCATTGTGTCGATCAGGCAAGGGGGAAGCCATGGCTCGAACCTCCATTACCGCTTATTCACCAAATATTTCAATCGAGACGACAGCTTTAACGCCATGGGAGCCCATGATGACACACGACTGTTCCGGAGTGGATTCAGAACTGATTGGGAACCCGCCTCTCAAGATCGCGTCATGGTGCAAGGAGAGCTGTATACCGGCGACGGTGGGCAACAAAGTACCGTCGCCACCACATCCACCTTTCCATTTGGATTTACGACCGGCAATGAGGATCTTCGTATGTCTGGAGGCCATGTCCTCACTCGATGGGAACACACCTGGGATTCGGAGTCCGACATGGCACTCCAATTTTTCTATGATCGATACGAGCGCTCCGAAAACACCATCAAGGCCACCATTGATACGTTCGACGTAGACTTCCAACATCGATTCGGATTTTTCTCGAACCAAGAACTTCTTTGGGGTGTGGAATACCGGTATTGGATGGACGATTTGCAAAATACCGCTGGGGCCTCCGCTTTCCCGGATTCCCGTTCATTTACCCTGCTCAGTGGATTCCTCCAGGATGAAATCACGCTTATTCCAGATTTCCTCACTGTGACCCTCGGGACCAAACTTTCCCATAACGATTTCACGGGATTTGAATATCAACCCAGCGGTCGCTTTCTTTGGAAACCCATAGAGGGTCACAGCGTGTGGGGTGCCGTGTCTCGTGCAGTTCGGGTCCCTTCTCGCTTAGAAGACAATAGCCGCTTGACCTTTGCGCCAAACGCGAACACACCGGTACCGACACGTTTTCTGGGCAATCAGGAATTCAAATCTGAAGAATTATTGGCCTTTGAAGTCGGGTATCGGTTGAACACCTTTGAGCGGTTCACGATCGATATCACCGGATTTTATAACCAATACGACAATGTACGAGGCACTCGAGTCATCACCTTATTACCTCCCACTGGGACGCTAGAAAATAATTTGACCGTCGATACAATCGGGGTTGAAATTGCCAGCGACGTACAATTGCAAGACTGGTGGCGTCTTCGAGGGGCGTATACCTATATCAACATGGATGTGGACGGCCCGGTCAATTCCAGCCTCAATACCACCGGGGGCAACACACCACACCACCAAGGATCCGTTCGTTCACTCATTTCCCTCCCCTATCAGGTGGAATTTGATTCATGGATCCGAGTCGTCGACAGACTTTCTGCGCCCAATATTGCCAGCTATGTGGAATTGGACCTTCGGTTAGGTTGGAAGCCGTGGCCAAATCTGGATCTGTCGGTGGTTGGCCAAAATCTTTTGGATAACCATCATCCAGAAGGGTCGCCTTCGTTGTTCTTAGCCACCCAACCCACAGAGGTCCAGCGAAGTGTCTACGGAAAAGTCACATGGAGGTACTAATGCACCTCTCTGTTCATTGCGGGTTCCCTCAACCACAGGGCCAGGATTTGTCAGAGTTGTCACCGTTGGATCAATAGATTATGCCAACCGTTGTTATTCGATTTCTTGGGGTGTTCCTATTGATCGTTGTCGGTCTCATCGGCCAACCAAGCCTGAATCGAGCAGAGACGGCAGGAGAATACCAAGTCAAAGCGGCCTTCTTTTATCACTTTGCCAATTTTGTGGATTGGCCTCACTCGACCTTCACCGCAACCAACGGACACCTTCGAATTTGCGTCATGGGCCAAGATCCCTTTGGCCCCACCTTAGATGCCACCTTGTCGAAAAAGTCTGTACGCGATCATCCGTTTGAGATTCTTCGGAATCCTCCCACATCCAACCTTCAACACTGCCATGTGCTGTATCTCCCGGCGTCGGACTCGTCGCAGATACATGCCCTTCGACCTCATGTCGCGAAAGGGGACGTCCTCACCGTGGGGGAAACCCTTGAATTCATGAAACAGGGTGGCATGGTCCAATTTTTTCTTGATGATCAGAAAGTTCAGTTTGCCGTGAACACCGATGCCGTCAACCAAACACAATTAAAAGTCAGCTCCAAATTGCTTCGATTAGCCAAAATCTACAGGCCATGAACACAATAGTCCGACACAAAACCTTTGGGGTGTTTCACGCCATGCCCCTCAAGAGAAAATTTCTCTTACTCTTAGGCCTCACGTCTGCCTTAAGCATTCTGTTTGCGTGCTCCGCCTTGCTGTTTAATGATCTCTTCAACATTCGAGAATCCCTTGTCGAGCGACTCACTGAACAAGCCGGGTTCATCGGCAATAACAGTTCAGCCGCATTCGTGTTTAAGGATGAAGTGGCTGCGCAGGAAATTCTCTCGGGATTCCAACACCAATCCAATATTTTGCAAGCCGTCATGTTTACTCCAACTGGTGAGATCCTCGCTCAATATCTGCCTGGGCCACCTCCCGATTTCGTCAACTCGTTTGATCAGACCCAGGCCCAATTATCCTGGGAGTCCATAGCAATCTATCGAAAGATCCATCTCAACAATGACCATGTGGGAACGATGTATCTTCTTTCGAATTTGCAACCGGTCTATCAACGGTTTCAGGACTTTCTCCCCATCGCCGTGGTCGCGATGATTCTCTCCAGCCTGTTGGCGCTCTCTATCTCGGCCCGTCTCCAAAAATCGATTTTGGATCCATTGGTTCATCTCACGGGTGTGACCACAAAAATTTCTCAAGAACAGGACTATTCCTTGCGTGCCAATAACACCACCTCTGATGAAATAGGAAACCTGATCGATGGGTTCAACGCCATGGTGCAAGATATTCAGGATCGGGACCAAGAATTGGAACAGCATCGCCGCCATCTTTCGACGCTAGTAGAGGAACGTACAGGAGCCCTCTCAGAAGCCAATGCCCGATTGGAGAGTGAAATTCTTCAACGAAATAGCATGGCCAAACGAACTGAAGATTTGGCGAAGAATCTCCAAACCAAAAACGAAGAGCTGGAAATTTCCCGGGACGCGGCCTTGCAAGCAGCCAGAGCCAAAGCCGAATTTCTCGCCACCATGAGTCATGAAATCCGCACCCCGATGAACGGCGTCATCGGCATGACGGCACTCTTATTGGAAACGCCGCTATCCTCCAAGCAACACTATCTCGCCAGTACCGTGCGCACGTCAGCCGAGGCCTTGTTAACGTTGCTCAATGATATCCTCGATTTTTCAAAAATGGAGGCCGGAAAGTTAGAATTGGAATCCATTGAATTCAATGTGCCCAATATCCTAGAAGACACGTTAGATGTGCTGGCCGAACGAGCCTCGCAGAAACACGTCGAGTTAACCGGATTGGTCTTTCCCGACGTCCCAACGAGATTAAAAGGTGATCCTGGGCGCATTCGTCAAATTCTTTTAAATTTAGTCGGGAACGCGATAAAATTTACCAACCAAGGTGAGGTCAGTGTTCAGGTTCTCTTTATGGGGGCCTCCGACTCCCAAGTGGAACTGCAATTTCACGTCTGGGATACCGGAATCGGCATTCCTCCAGACATCAAGCCCAAACTCTTCCAGTCCTTTTCCCAAGCCGACAGCTCCACAACCAGAAAATATGGAGGCACAGGGTTGGGATTGGCTATTTGTAAACAATTAGTAGAACACATGGAGGGCTCCATAGGCGTAGAAAGTCAACAGGGAGCCTGGAGTCTGTTTTGGTTTTCAATCAAATTGGAAGTGGCCTCTTCCGCCACTCCAACCGAATGGGTGGCTCGACCAGACCTGCAAGGGTTACGCGTGCTCTGTGTCGACGACAATCCAACGAATTTATTCCTACTGGAATCGGCGGCCACCACGTGGGGCATGGAAGTCACGACCACCTCTAACCCTCACCACTGTCTTCCCATTCTTCAAGAAGCCCGCGCGTCAGGGCATCCCTTTGATCTTGCCATTCTTGACCGCAGCATGCCGGATCTCGACGGCATTCAGTTAGGCCAACGCATTCGTGCCGAAACCGACTTCGCTCAAACCAAACTCCTCCTCCTCACTTCCCTCGGACAACGGGGCGAAGCAGCAACCGCACACCAAGCCGGATTTGGGGGATACCTCACCAAACCCCTTCGGAAGATTCAATTGCATGATGCGCTGGCTACCCTCATGGGGTATTGTGTAGTCGACGAGCCTCATACACCCCGTCCGTTGGTCACTCGACACTCCGTCAAGGAATCACAACGACTCTCTCGAGAAAAAATCCTGGTGGCCGATGATCATGCCATTAACCAGCAATTGATCGTCTTGCTCCTCGAACGATTGGGATATGGATCCGAGGTGGTGAGTAACGGACAGGAAGCCGTTCAGGCTGTATCGACGGGAAGTTATGCCCTGGTACTCATGGATTGCCAAATGCCCGAAATGGACGGTTTTGAAGCCACCAGGAAGATTCGGGAAGCCGAAACCGTAAAGCATAAGGCGTTAGGCGAAAAAGACGAAACACGCAACACACAATCACCTGACGCTTTACCCCTTACGCCTTACGACGCGCTGCGGGTGCCGATTGTGGCGTTGACGGCCAATGCGATGCCTGGGGATCGAGAAAGATGTTTAGCTGCCGGCATGGACGACTATCTCTCAAAACCGATTCGCCCGGAGGAATTGTCACGCGTGCTTGAACGGTTACTCCCTATCCTGGAGGAAGAACCTCTTCCCCATCATCCTTCCATGAGCGATACCCACAATCTTCCAGATGAATATGAACGGCCTGAACCCATGTATGAGGAAAATTCTTCCATCGCCTCACCGATGGCGTCCGATGATGATCGGCCCGCATCGTCTCCTATCGATTCAGCCATATTCCAAGAATGGCAAGAGTTGGGGGGATTTGAATTTGTGAACAAAATGGCCGAACAATTCATCACCGATGCCACCAATTGTATTCACGCCATTGAGAAAGCCCTGGACCAGCATGATCACGACGCGTTAGGCGAAGCCGCCCATGGGCTGAAAGGCATTTGCGCCAATGTCGGCGCCTTATCTCTTCGCGATGTTGCCCTCACCCTCGAGGACGTCAACCGAGAAGGTAGACTGCCGAATGCTCAGCAAACGATGGCCACCCTAGAAAAATCCATGGCCGACATCCACGCATGCCTGGACGCAATCCGGTCGCCTCACCGCTAGAAATTTCGCTTGACAATTCACACAGCAAAAACCGCTTAGCACCTTGCTTACCTCCACAGGGGAAGGAAAAACGTACGGAGTGAAATATCCTGATACTCCTAACGTTTCCCTTCCCATTTCTCTCTTCACACTTCTCCCTTCTCACCAACTGTCGCCATTTGTCAGCGTCTTCATACAACACATAAGTGCCAGCCGCGTGCATCAAGAATATTCGGTATCTGTCGTCAAGTTTCTAGCGCGTCATCCGAAAATGAATCAGGATGCACAAACCATCATCTCCAGTAGCCGATGAGCGTCATCCAGGACTATTAAAACAATTGAGCAGCCTGAATGAAAAGAATTCGGAACAATTCATGAGACACCCAAAAGACTAATCTCGTTTCTCACAAACAATTCACATGATTTCACAACAACAATGTCAAAACGCCACGATCCTCATCGTGGACGATCAAATGACCAACATCTTGCTCCTGGAGAGCATTTTACAAAACGCGGGCTATACCAAAGTTCATTCCACTCAAGACCCCACACAGGTGGGCACACTTGTCAAAGAGCTCAAGCCCGACCTCATTTGCTTAGATATCCGCATGCCCCAGATCAATGGATTCCAAGTCATGGGGCAATTGAAAATTATTCAGAAAGATGCCTATCTCCCTATTTTAGTCCTCACCTCAGAAGAGGATCGGGAAACACGGTTGCGCGCCCTCGAATCAGGAGCGAAGGACTTTCTGCATAAACCCTTCGATAAGATCGAAGTGCTGATGCGCATTCGCAATCTTTTGGAAGCCAGCCTGCTCAACCGCACCATCTTATTCCAAAAAGAAACGCTAGAAGAAACCGTTCGACTTCGGACGCAACAGCTCAAAGAAACACAATTAGAGATTGTCCATCGATTAGCACAAGCCGCTGAACATCGCGACAATGAGACGGGCAGTCATATCGTCCGGATGAGTCATTTTGCCCTCGTCCTGGGGCGCGCCTGCGGGATGAACGAAGAAGACTGCGACATCCTATTCCATGCCACCCCCATGCACGACGTGGGGAAACTCGGCATCCCGGATAAAATCCTTCTGAAACCCGGCAAGCTCGATGCGGACGAATGGGAAATCATGAAACAACATACCGTCATCGGTGCCCAACTCCTATCGAATAGTCAGTCTCCGGTCCTACAGATGGGTGAAACCATCGCCCTCACCCATCACGAACGATGGGATGGGTCAGGATATCCCAATCGATTAGCGGGTGAAGATATTCCATTGGTCGGGCGTATTTGTGCGATTGCCGATGTCTTTGACGCCCTCTCTTCCAAACGGTGTTACAAAGAACCCTGGCCGCTAGAGAAAGTCCTGAAAGAACTCCGCGCCCTTTCAGGCATTCAGTTTGACCCACGATTACTCGAAATGTTCGATGAACTTCTCCCAGTTGTCATGGACATTCAACGGACCCATGCCGATATCGCCGCCCCTCAGTTCAATCTTGTCGAAGCCAGTTATTTAGCCTAAGCCCTTTCCACCTCCAGCCCCCAGTTCTCAGATCCCTATCTGGCAGATCCCTGCCTTTCTCGAACCTTGCTCCATGGGCTACACTCTTTACCATTCCATTTTTCACCGAGGCGGTGAATCTGTCGTCCTAATCTCAACCAGGTAGGTGGACACGATGAATTCCGTTTCCGCATCACATCCTCGTTTCCCGTCGTTTGATCAGTGGAGTCCCATCGGAGTCATCGCCAGCGGGATTTTTGTTATTGACCTCTTTATCCCGCTTGGTGTAGCCACCGGCGTCTTGTATATCGCAGCGGTCTTGCCAAGCCTCCGGCATCGGAATTCCCATCTCTCGCTCGGAACCGCCGTGGTCTGTTCGTTACTAACCATCATCGCCTTCTTCGCGTCGCCAGCCGGGGGCGAACTCTGGAAGGTGCTGTTCAATCGGGTATTGGCACTGTTTGCCATTTGGACGGCGGCACTCATGGGCCGCCATCAGCTTGCACAAGCCCAAACCATCAAGATTCAAGACTGCACGATGCAGAAGTTCATGGAATCCTTGCCCATCGCCTGTTTTTCGTTCGATCGGGAAGGCACCGTTCTTTCCTGGAATGCGGCCGCGGAACAGATCTATGGCTATTCCAAGGATGAGGCTGTGGGAGCCTCGAGTTATGACCTCATCGTCACACCCGAGACTCATACGGAAACGATGAACGTCATAACTGGCATTTTTCAGGGAAAGACGTTTACAAACATGGTGTGGCATGACCAAAACCAAAACGGAGAACACGGCTGGCGTGCGGGAAGTCTGTATCCGGTATTCGATCTCGAGGGACATATTGCCTACGGGGTCAATTTTAATATTGACATCACACCGCAAAAGACCGCCGAGATCGAGCTTCAACAGAAGAATGCCTTACTTGAGGCCATCCTCAATTCCTCCCACGATGCTATTTTCGCTAAAGACTCTGCAGGCAAATATCTTGTGGTCAATCAATCTGCCGCTATCGTCATGAGACACACAGCGGAAAGCGCCATCGGATTAGATGATATCCAGGCATTCGGACCGGACCGTGGAAAAATTTTACAACAATCTGATGCCAAGATTGTGTCCCACGGGCAATCCACCCAATTAGAGGAAACGGTGACCATTGGGGGAAATTCTAGGACCTTTTTCACCACAAAATCTCCGCTCAAGACTTCCACGGGAACAATTATCGGGTTGGTGGAGATCTCACGAGATATCACGGAATGGAAACAGGCTCAAAACGACCTCCTCCTCACCGCTCGAGTGTTCGATACCTCTCCTGATCATATCTCCATCCTGGGGAAAAATTATCGATATCGCCGGGTCAATCGGGCCTATGAAAAGGCCCATCACAAATCCAGCCAAGAATTCGTGGGAATGTCCGTCGCAGATTTATTAGGGAAAGAGGCCTTCTCTCAAACGGTGAAACCGATGTTGGATCGTTGCTTTCAAGGGGAGGACGTTCACTATGAAGCATGGTTCACGTTCGCGGACGGCCAAGATCATTTTATGTCCGTTTCGTACGTGCCTCTCACAGAGGATCACCAGAAAATCGAAGAGATTGTCGTGATCTCTCGAGATTTGACCGACCGGAAACGGATGGAGGATGCGTTGAAATCTAGCGAACGACAGTTACGGACTATTTTGGATGCCATGACCAATTTTATCGGTATTGCCACAGTCGACGGCATCGTAATCGATTGCAATCAAGCTCCTCTGAGCATAGCTAGCCTCACTCGGGAAGACGTGATTGGCAAATCCTTTATCGACACTTATTGGCTGAACTATTCCCCGACCGTGCAGGAACAAGTCCACCACATCATCCAGCGGGTAGGCCAAGGAGAAATCGTCCGTGAAGATACCCCGGCCCGAATGGGAGAAAACCAGTTTCTGATCATAGATGCCTGTTATGTTCCGGTACGAGACATGAATGGTCGGATCACCCAAATCGTGGCTTCCGGTACCGATGTCACCGCCCGCCGATCCGCTGAAGAGGCCGTGAAGCGTAGCGATGAACAATTCCGAGATCTCTATGAATCCGCGCCATTAGCCTATTTCTCCGCCGCACTTGATGGAACCATTACGAGGGTCAATGCTCGCACCTGCGAATTGCTGGGGTATTCCCGGGAAGAATTGATCGGTACATCAGTCTTGTCCTTGTACGCCTCCTCAAATCATGGGTACGGCAAGGCGGTTGAGCTCCAACAGCAAATCCAGTCTGGAAAGGCGATTCACGATGAAGAATTAGAAATGCGCAGAAAAGATGGGCGTCATATCTGGATCAGCTTAACCGTTCGCCTGATATTCGATGAATCAGGACAGATCGTGGAGCGAAGAGGGATGGGCCAGGATATCACCCATCGCAAAACCATCGAGATGGAACTCCGCGCTAGCGAACACCGGTTCCGGATGCTCATTGAAACCGCAGGAAGTATCATTATCGGGCTCACCCCAGATGGATGGATCGTGGAATGGAATCGGGAGGCCGAGCGCCTCTATGGGAAATCTCGAGAAGAGGTGTTGGACAAAAATTATTTTGAATTATTCATCACCGATTCGGAGCGGGCACACATCCTGGCCGACATCAAGAGGGTTCTGACAGGAGAGCCCACGCGCGATTATCAACATCCCGTCCTTGATGTGAACGACAAATTACAGGATATCCTCTGGAATGTGGACCGTCTCCTTGATGAAAACCACCAACCCTATGGAGTCATTTGTATCGGCCGGGATGTCACCGAGTGGAACCGCACCCAAGCGGAATTACAAAAATGGGCCACCATCTACCAACATACCCAATGGGGTGTGGCGGTGGGGAACGCAAACAGTTACACGTTAGATATGGTGAACGAAGCGTATGCTCGCATGCATGGGTACACCGTCCAAGAATTGCAGGGTCAACCAATCAGTCACGTCTTTGCGCCAGAATTCAGGAGCAAGCTTTCTGCCATGATCCAACTCATTCATGAACGCGGCTTCCATTCTTTTGAATCCCTCCACATTCGGAAAGATGGGACAACCTTTCCTGCCCTGCTGACCGTTTCCACCGTAAAAAATACGGCCGGAGTGGTGTTATACCGAGTGGCCAATGTCATAGATATCTCGAATATCAAACAAGCCGAACAGGCACTCCTAGAGTCCCAACAGATTTACCAAGATCTCGTGCAAACGATTGACGGTATTGTCTGGGAATGTGAGTTCCCGTCCATGCAGGTAACATTCGTCAGCCAATATGCGGAACAATTATTAGGCTATTCCCTGCAACAGTGGCATGATGACCCTCTTTTTATTTTGAATATGATCCACCCTGAAGACCGGCAAAACATCGCGGTCCACTGTCGGGCAGCCACATTGCGAAAAGACAATCATGTCATAGAATACCGTGTCCTCCATGCCAATGGCACAATTTTCTGGGTCAAGGATCACGTAACCGTCGTCATCGACAATGATCGGCCAGTTAAATTACGGGGTGTCATCTTTGATATTACGGAGCTCAAGAAAACTGAACAGCAATTGCGCGAAAACGAAATCTTCACGAATTCCATTCTTGAGAATCTGCCCAATATGGTTTTTGTCAAAAATGCTGAGAATCTTCAATTCGTGCGCATCAACCAAGCCGGTGAAAATCTCCTTGGCTATGACCGGCAAGCCCTTGTTGGGAAACATGATTTTGACTTCTTTCCTGAGAACGAAGCCGAATTTTTCTACAAGAATGATCAATTCGTATTGAACAGCAGGAAGCTCATCGATATCCCAGAAGAATTCATTCACACAAAAGACGGGCAGGTCCGAATCCTCCATACCAAAAAACTCCCCATTTGCGATGAGGCTGGGAAACCCCAATTTCTTTTAGGAATATCGGAAGATATCACCGACCAGAAACGCATCCAAGAAGAACTGCGCACGACTGAATCGACACTCAAAAGCTTTTTTGACAGTGCCCCCATGATGATGGGTGTCGTGGAAGTAACTTCCGATGACATTCACCATCTCTCGGACAATCAAGCCACCGCCGTTTTTTTTGGGCAACCGAATGGTGGAACGACTGGAAAATGGTACAGCCAACTAGGTCTGCCCCAAGAAGTGATGAAAATCTGGATCGAACATTACCAGCTCAGCCTCAAGACTCACCAACCTATTTCTTTTGAGTATGCACATCCCCTTGTCAAAGAAATACGATGGGTCGCCGCTACCGTGACGCCCGTATTGTTCAAGGGTTCGGCCCATCCTCGATGCGCCTATATCGCCCAAGATATCACCGAGCGCAAGACCATGGAAGAGCAAGTGCGGAGTCATGCAGTGGAGTTAGAGAAGGAAGTCGAAACACGAGCCGAACGGATTCAGGAATTAGAACAGCGCCGCATGCAAGTCGAGAAATTGGCGGCGCTTGCCCAAATTGCCGCAGGCGTCGCCCATGAGATTAATAACCCCTTGGCGAGCATCTCTCAATCATTGGTCCTCCTGAAACGTGCAATTCCATCCGATCACCCACATTTTCGCTATATGGCCAAAGCGGAAGACTGTATTGAGCGAATTGCTACAATCACCAAACACCTCTATCAACTCTACCGGCCTAGCAGTCCAACCCCCATACCGATCGATATCGGTCACTGCATTCAAACGGCGTCCGAGATCATGGAAGAACGGGCCGAACGGCATCAGGTGTCTATCCATGTTCTGCCTCACGCACGCCCAATCATCACCCACGGCTCACAAGGAGAACTTATTCAAGTCCTCTGCAATTTGATTCATAATGCCATTGATGCTTCTCGGCCTGGCAGTACCATCAAGGTCAGCGTTGCAAATGGATCGGAGACTCTTTCCATTTGTGTGGCTGACCAAGGCGAGGGCATTCCTTCAGAAACTCTCCCACATATTTTCGAACCATTTTTTACGACGAAACAGGGCGAGGAGGAGGGGGGCATGGGCTTGGGGCTTTCCATTAGCCATAGCCTGGTCGAATCTATGGGAGGGATACTTGACTTTGAATCTGAAATCGGGCATGGAACTACCTTTAGGATTACGTTGCCGTTAACCTAACTCACGATGGAGGGCTGCATGACACCTCAGGGTTCCATTTTATTAGCCGATGATGAAGATACTTTTTTAGAGGCCACCAAGGACCTATTAGAAGAAGAGGGCTATTCGTGCCATGGTGTCCATGATGCCTCGGAACTGTCAGCGGCCTTAGCCTCGTCGGAATATGATCTCCTGATCACTGACCTGAACATGCCCGGCAACCGCATCATGGAAAAAGTCAGTCAATTACGAGAGCAAGCGAAAATTATGCCCGTCATCGTGGTGACCGGCTATCCTTCGGTGCCCACCGCCGTTGAGTCAGTTCGCCTCAATGTCCTGGAATACATGATCAAGCCGGTCAATTTTCCTGCCCTCTTGGATGCCGTCAAACGTGGCATTCACCATAAACAAACACTTGGGACAATCACTCACGCTCGCCAAGATGCGGAGAATCGCACCCAAGCTCTTTCGGCATTGGAAGAGACATTGCGCACGTTCCGGCTCCCAGAAAAGCCGCAGGCGACCCTAACCCAATTCACCAGTCTGCCTCGCCACTCCTCGCAGGAGCAACCCGGCTCTGATGCTTCGGCCGTGCCCTCTATGACCGACTATTTTCGGTTGCGCGAGTCGGTCTTTCATACGATTCAAGTTCTCCAGAAAACCAAAAGTGCCTTTCGTTCGAAAGATCTGGCTGGTCTTCGGAAATACTTAGAAACAGTCCTCTGTGAGACAACCGACACCCTCAAGAATCCAAGAGACTCAACCGATACCCCCTCTGGCACAGAGTAGTCTTCAAGTTGAGGATCCTCCTCTTTCTTCCCCAACTGGCCGTATGATTTCTTGTGTTTTCCTCGCCAAACGGGTCAACCCACTCACAGGACCGACAAGTTGAGGCGCCGACCAGCCACCGAGGGGGCAGTGGTCACGGTGTTCGACCCCACCCGTCATGACCCGCTCTCGTGCCTGAGATTGGCTATATTCACCCTTCAAAGCAGAATCGGCCCACCTAAGGGGCCGCGCTTGCCAGAAGCAGGGAGCTCAACAATGGTCGCAACCAGTTCACAACCGAACCAGCACACTTGGGTCTTAACGTTTTCCGGAACATTGATATTTCAATCACGGCAGGCCTATAAAACAGCTGTCAATCAGGCAGAAACCCCTGCCCCTCACCAGATCATTTTCGACCTCACCGACCTTTCTTATATTCACAGCGCGGGATTAGGACTTCTGACATTAACCCATCGGAAATTGACCGGTGCCGGAATCAAGATCAGCCTGGCCAGCCTTCAGGAATCCGTGAAACAAATTCTCCTGCTCACCAACATGGAGAGGATGTTCCCCTTCCATGAGTCGGTTGCGGTGGCTTTACAACACTCACAAGCCGTTTTTTCGCATCGATAGTCTTTTTATCCACCAGCGCATCCCCTCACGATTGCTCGACTCTTCCTTTCGATTGATCTGATGTGCCTTCACTTTTTCCTTAATATTGCTGAATGAATTTCCGACAAAACCCAGAGAGGTCTGTTCAAGAAGATCGCGGCTTTTGCCTGTGAGCTTTTTTATTAACCCATGATCTTCACTGATACTTTACTATGCCTTTTGTTCCCTTAGAACCAAGCGCTCTTCGCCTGGGTCTCTTTATCAAAATCGAAGGGTCGTGGTTCAGCCACCCCTTTCCGACCAACTCCTTTAAAATCGCCGCCACGAAAGATCTTGAAACCTTACTGGGTCTTAAGAAGGTGAAATTATTCGTCGATTTTGATCGGTCGGATCCCGAAACATCCGCAGCCCTGGATCTTCTGGACGCCGACCCTCGAGAACAGCCAGAACCGCAGATGGTCGATGCGCCTGGGAACGACGGAGAAGTCGATGCCTTATCCCCGCCTGACGTCGACGTACCATTCGAAGACCCCATGCAGCGAAAAGTCGCGCAACATGAAGCCTTTCAGGTCTATCAATCCCATCTCCAGGAGGTGGAACATCAGTTCCAAGAAGTGCTGCAGGAATCCAAGCAGATGGTTCAGGATGTGGTGGCCGGCCGACCACGGGGGCTCCGCACGGCCCAAAAAGTCGTCGGGAATCTACTTGACTTATTAGACGGGTCAGACAAATCTCGCGCACTCCTCAATTTAATTGGCTCTAATGAGACAAGCGAAGAGTTTTTCTTCCATGCCACGAACGTCTCCTCTCTTTCCATGATGATCGGGCTCGACCTCGGCTTGAGCCGCGAAGAAAATGAAAAGTTAGCCATAGGCGCGTTTTTCCATGATGTGGGAGAACTCAAATTCCCTGCCGAAACGCTCTTGCGAAAAGGCATCATGGGAAAAGGAGAACTCAAGACGTTTTTAAGCACCCATACCAAGAATGGGGTGGAGATGGTCGAAAAAATTCCCAACTTCCCCTATGAAGCGGTGGACATTATTCGCCAACACCATGAACGCTTAAACGGAACGGGCGTACCTTCTGGGAAAAAAGATGCCCAATTGAGCACGTTGGCCAAAATTGTGATGGTCGTGGATGTGTATGACGAACTCTGCCATCACCCAGACCCTGCGAGATCGATGATCCCTTCCGAGGCCCTTTCCTACTTATATGTGAAGTGTTGCCACACGCTCTGGCATGATGCCGTGGTCTCGTTGATTAAACAACTCGGCGTCTACCCGCCGGGTTCCCTCGTCAACCTCAATAACCACAAGACCGGAATTGTGACCAGCGTCAACTTCGATAATCGGCTTCGACCGATTATCCTCGTGTATGATGAACACGCCTCCATGCAAGAACCGATTGTGTTGAATTTGGCGGAAGAGGACGAGTCGCTCATGATCGTGGAAGCCATCCGCCCTGGCGACCTGGCCCCACAAATTCGGGAATGCCTCAACCCTCGACGGATGATCAGTTACTTCCCCTCCAAAACCCCGGTCGAAGCCCTCGCGGCAGGATAATAATACAAAAATCGTAAAGCGTCAGGCGTGAGGCGAAAAACAATGAGGAAAAAATTTCATGGTCACCTCGCTCTTCTCTGTTTTTCTCTTTTCCCTTCTCGCGCCTAACCCCTCACGCTTCACGTCTTAGCTTTCCCTATCCCCAAATTCTGTCGGATTCGCATGAACCAGGAAACAACTGGCACTTCTGGAGGTTCAGGATCCAGATAATCCACCCAAAGTTCTTGATTCCCCAAATATTGCTCACCTTGAAAAATTCGTTGGGTGCGTAATTGCGCATAGCCGCGCTCGTGTAGAACAGCAATAAGCCGCTGCAGGGCTTGTTCTTCCGTCTCCACACACTCCACCTCAATTTGCACAGCTTCATACCGCAACCGAGCTTGAAAGGCTCCACTCTCTCCATTTATCTGTATCTGGCGGTTAAAACCCCTCTCTCGATCATCCACGCCGGCAATGTGATAGACATTTATCATTGAAAATCGTGCCCTTCATGATGCTTCGCTCCAGCCATGAGTTGTTCCTTGCTTTTCCACATTTTTATGCTTTCATTAGAGGAGACCGGCTTCTTATAATACCTATTCATTTTCCGTAGTATTCTCCTCCACCTGGCATGCTGAGTTGATTGACGATTAATACCCGTCTTCACGGAAAGGGTCGACACGCCTATGAGTCGCAGTATTCCTCAAGAACTTGCCCAGAACTTTCTCAACCATACTCCCACTTGGTACAAACTCACCATCCTGGCCTTCCTCCTGCTCAATCCGGTGTTGATTCTCACCGTCGGCCCCTATGTGACTGGCTGGATTCTGATCCTGGAATTCATCTTTACCCTGGCCATGGCCCTCAAAAGTTATCCGCTCCAACCGGGCGGCTTGCTGGCCATTGAAGCCGTCTTATTAGGCATGACCACTCCCGCCATGGTCTACCACGAAACCGTGAATAATTTCCAGGTGATCTTGCTCCTGATGTTTATGGTCGCCGGGATTTATTTCATGAAAGATCTGTTGCTCTTTCTCTTTACCAAAATCCTGTTGGGCGTGCAGGCCAAACACTGGCTGGCCCTCCTGTTTTCGTTGATGGGAGCCTTTCTGTCGGCCTTTTTAGATGCCCTCACCGTCACGGCCGTCATCATTGCGGTGGCCACGGGGTTCTACAGCATTTATCACCGCGTGGCCTCGGGCAAATCTTCGCATGCCTCGCATGACCATACTAGTGACCAAGAAGTCCATGAACTGAATCGAGAGGATCTGGAAAATTTTCGTGGCTTTTTACGGAACCTTATGATGCATGGGGCGGTCGGGACCGCCTTAGGCGGCGTCTGTACCTTAGTCGGCGAACCTCAAAATCTCTTAATCGCCGACAAAGCCGGCTGGCAGTTTATGGAATTCGTGTTTCGAATGGCCCCTGTTACCCTCCCGGTGTTTGCCATGGGTTTGGGGACCTGTCTCATTGTTGAACGGATGCGGTGGTTCGATTATGGCTATCAATTGCCTGACCCCGTCCGTCACATTTTGGTGGAATTTGAGGCTGAACAAACGAAACGTCGAGATAATGATGATAAGGCCAAGCTCATTGTGCAAGCCGTGGCAGGCATCTGGCTCATCCTCGCCCTGGCCTTCCACCTCGCCGAAGTGGGCATCATTGGCCTGACCGTCATCGTGGTGATCACGGCGTTCAACGGCATCATTGAAGAGCACCAGATTGGGGAGGCGTTTAAAGAGGCCCTCCCCTTTACCGCCTTATTGGTCGTCTTTTTCGCGATTGTGGCCGTGATTCAAGATCAAAATTTGTTTGCGGGGATTATCGGCTATGGGCTGAGTTTGGATGGCACCCATCAGATCGGGATGTTCTATTTGGCCAATGGCATCTTGTCTTCAATTAGCGACAATGTCTTTGTGGCGACGGTCTATATCAATGAGGTCATGCGGGCCCTTCAAGACGGAACGATTAATCGTGATCAATTTGACTTACTGGCGGTGGCCATTAACACGGGGACGAATATTCCGAGTGTGGCGACCCCCAATGGGCAAGCGGCGTTTTTATTTTTGTTGACCTCGTCCCTGGCACCCATTATCCGCCTCTCGTATGGGAAGATGGTCTGGATGGCGCTACCGTATACGATTACGATGACCTTGGTGGGGCTGTTTGCGGCCTATGTCTTCCTAGGACCGACGACCAATTGGCTGTACGATATGAATATGATTCAGCATCATGTCGCGAGTGAAACAGGTGCAGCCCATCATTAAGGCGTGAGGCGATGCAGCAGTTGTGAGGGAGAAGTAAAAAGGAAGACGTCAGATGTAAGAAGTCAAAGTTTTTTCCTTTATTTCACTCTTTTCAATTTAGGTCTCACTTCATACTTCTAACTACTCACTACTGAGCGAGCGTTGCGACGGCTTTGTTATCTTGAACCACTCGTTCGGGATACAGCACAATTTCCACCCGACGGTTTTGCGCTTGGCCCTCTTCCGAATCATTGGGCACGGCCGGTCGAGTATCCGCATACCCCGTTGCCGCAAATTCTTGGGGATCCATTCCAGTCTGCTCAATTAAAAACCGAAGCACGGTGGTGGCACGGGCCGTCGATAACTC
>Ga0224501_10000891_pt1 | contig 23078 bp, 16 predicted proteins | sample SF_Oct11_sed_USG_4_FD_169105 | JGI IMG/M metagenome (GOLD analysis project Ga0224501, IMG submission 169105) | Sediment microbial communities from San Francisco Bay, California, United States - SF_Oct11_sed_USGS_8_1 | ecosystem: Environmental > Aquatic > Marine > Sediment | place: USA... | reverse complement strand
GTAAAATGAAAAAAGGAAACAAAGGGCGTTGGATGATAAGCTTCCTCTTACTTCCTATCTTTTTGCTCACAGTGGAGGGAGTTTATTCGCATCCTTCGATAAATTGCGAACAGACTTACGCACAGGAAGAGCTAAAAGGCTCACTAAACAAATGGCACGAGGGTCCGGTTGGCTACATCATATTGAAAGATGAGAAAGACAGGTTCAAGAAGTTAAAGACCAGAGAAGAAAGATTGAGGTTCATTCAAATATTCTGGGATCGTCGTGATTACAATCCGGAGACACTTGTTAACGAGTTCAAGGAGGAGTTTTACGCCAGAATTGACTATGCTATTCAGAGCTTCCAAGAAGGAAGCCTGGAAGGATGGAAGACAGCACGTGGGCAGATTTACATTGTGCTGGGTCCGCCCGACCGAGAATGGAAAGAGATTGTCTCGGGTATAAGTGCTCGCCCTGCTTATCTCTGGCAATACTACAGATTGAGATCAGCCTACCTGAATCCAAATGAGCCACTGGTTTTCGCTGACTTATATGGAAGCGGAAAGTATTTCCTGCTCAGACCTTACCCTCAGACCTACGCCGACTATTACTGGCAGGTTCAGAAAGGGCGCTCTTATTTTGAACCGGTGCCCGATGAATACCAGAGAGCTCTTGATGATATAAAAGAGAAGTACGTCTTCCAGCCCGATATATCCTACGACCAGCCCTCCACTACTACCCCGCCGCCGCAAATTAAGGAGCCCCTTCCACCGAAGCTCCCCTTTAACTGGAGTACCAGCTTCTCCGAGCATCCATCCGGGCTTACCGCCATACAGCTCACGGTAATGGTCCGATATGCGGACTTTCGATACTACAGAGAGGGTGATACCTACAAGGTGGACATGGAATTTCTCGGAGAACTGAAAGACGAAGCAGGCAATGTAGTCGATAAGGTTACCGAGAATATATCCTTTAGCCTCACCTCTAAGGAGATAACGGATAAGAAGGATGAGCTTTACACCCTGACCACTCAGCTAAAAGCTAAGACAGGGAAGTACCAGTTAGTGCTGCAATTGGTGGACAGCGTGAGCGGGGTTACCAGCCAGTCGGCGGAGTCAATTTCAGTTCCAGCTTCGAAGTGAGCAGCATCATCTTTGAGCTGCGAATAAAATAGGGCAGGATTACCTGCCCCTCAGGCTATAAAGAAATCAGGATAGTAGGAGGTTTTTAGCTTACAACGGAGCTCAATTTGGCTCCCGGCTTAAATTTGACCACCCTCTTTGCCTTGATGGTCAAGGGAGCACCCGTGCGGGGATTTCTCCCCATCTTGGCCTTCCGATGAACTACCGTGAAGGTCCCAAAGCCAACAAAGGTTACCTTGTCACCTTTCTTCAGCGCAGTGGTGATTCCACCAATAAAGGAATCTACTGCTCTGTTAGCTGCAGCTTTGGGAATATGTACCTCCCTCGCTATTTTAGCAACCAACTCAGCCTTTGTCATACCTACGCCTCCTTCTGTTAGGTATTTGAAAGATTATTTAGGAAAACTTATATCAGAATAATTCCCTCCTGTCAACATCTTTTTAGCTTTTTATTAAATTTTAATTCCTTGGAAGATTTGTTCCTCCTTCATCACCTTTTTCTTAACGAGAAAAGGTACCATAGGGGGAATGATAAAAGAGACTACCAAAAGAGCGAGAAAATCTCCAGGGACCAAATTGAGGTATAACCGAATGAATGGTTCGAACCAGGGAGATTTCAGCTGGGTGCTAAAAGAAAAGAGGGCGGAAAACAGGTAGTTAACAATCAAGCCAAAGGTTAACAGCTGGATTAAATGACGGCTTTTGAACATCCGGAAGAAATAGTAGACGAAGGCAGCTAAAGCTATAATGAAAGGGAAGGGGAAATAAGGGTGCATTACCTTGCTTTGGCTATAAAATAAGGCGACCGTGAATACCAGAAAGACCACCACGGCGAAGGAGACCGTAGCGGGAACCCTGTTATAGCTTCTTCTCCAGCCAACCCAGAAGGTGAGACAAAGACTTCCCAGGAGAAAGCCAATATAAGGGAAGAAAGAAGCACCAGAGGGCAACCAAGAAGGGGATATAATAAAAAGCATAGCTAAAAAAATGGCCTGGCTCAGGCTGCCCCATTTTTTCCCTAAGATAAGACCTGAAGCAAAAAAGAAGAAGGTTCTGAAATAGATGAAGTTTTCTTTTGCTCCTAAGCAAGATGCCAGAGTAAGAACACTTACACCCAACGATAACCAGAGCACTCTTTTCTTGTCCATTTTAAAAAGATAGTACCACTTTTTCTATTAACTATTTAAACCATTCTTGATGCTCTGCAACGAGTAGACTAATTTAAGACTGATGCATTGTTTGTAAGTACAATCCCTTTCTATTATATTCAATTTTTCCTATTTTACAAGGGGAGAATTTGAGTCTGAGGGAGCTATTATCAAATATTTATAATGTTAGAGCGGATGCCACAGCTGTACGAAAAGTTCGGATAGAGTTTTTCACTTAAGTGTGAATTATATATTTGACATCACCAAGCTGACTGTTTTATATTATGCTATTATAAGTAAAAGGCAATCTTAAAGGTAGGAAGGGGAAATATTTAGTCATTGGTAAGTAAAAAAGTCCGAAGAGATATTTAGCTGTATGTCCTACGATAATTCCTCGGTCTTTATCACCTTTCTCTGGCATATGCATCAGCCGATGTATAAGGATCCACGAAACGAAGAGTATATTCTCCCCTGGGTGCGTCTTCACGCAATCAAGGACTATTTTGATATGGCGGCATTAATTGAGACAGTTCCTCAGATGCGGGCGGTTATTAATATTGTCCCCTCCCTTTTTGTTCAATTAGAAGATTATAGTAAAGGCTCAGCCAGGGACCCCTATCTCATTTATGGCTCAAAGCCGGTCTCCGAACTCACTGTTGAGGAAAAGCTATTTCTGCTGAATAATTTTTTTACTATTAATAAAAAGAGAAAGATAGACCCTTCACCTCGCTACAGCGAGCTATGGCAGAAGCAATCCCAGGCCGAGGGGCAACCTGAAAAAGCCTTAAGCTCCTTTACCCTTCAGGATTATTTAGATTTGCAGGTTCTGTTCAATTTAGCCTGGTGTGGACCAACGCTTAAAAAAGATGATGAAGTGGCTGCTTTGATTGACAAGGACAGGAATTTCACCCAGGAGGAAAAAAGTCTGTTGTTAGCCAAACAGCAGAAGCTGATAGGCAAAATTATACCATTATACAGACACTTACAGGAGCAAGGTCAGATTGAAGTCTCTGTTTCTCCCTTCTACCATCCTCTACTGCCTCTTATATGCGATAATTATCTGGCAAAAAAGGCGCAACAGGGACTTAAGCTTCCTGAACATCGCTTCAGTTATCCTCATGACGCAGAGGAACAGATGCGGTTAGCTGTGGAGTATTATGGTAAGCTATTTGGGACAGAGCCACGGGGGATGTGGCCGCCAGAAGGTGCCGTTAGCAATAAGGTGTTAGAATTAGCCATCAATAATGGGATACGATGGGTAGCCACAGATGAGACGATTCTGCGAAAAACCCTTGTAGAGACTACTGCTGCGGGTAGGGAGAAAAAGAGACCTTTCGCAGAAGAGAAGCTCTATGCTCCTTATAAATTTAAAAATCAGGTGGGGGAGGTTTCAATATTCTTTCGCAACCAGGCTCTGTCTAATCTCATAAGTTTTGTCTATTCGTCCTGGGATGAGGAGGAGGCTGCTAATGATTTTTACCATCAGCTGATGGTGTTAAAAACCAGCTTAAAGAAAAGAGAAGGACAATTCATAATATCCATCATCATGGACGGGGAGAATGCCTGGGAATATTTTCCTAAAGGGGGAGAGAGATTTTTACTCTCTTTATACCAGAAGATTGTTGACCGTCGCGAGTTTGTGCCCACAACTTGTTCTGAGTTTCTCAACTTTGAGACTAAGGACAGTCAACTCTACTTAACTCACATAGCACCGGGCTCCTGGATAGATGGGGGCTTTTCTACCTGGATCGGGGAGCCGGCAAAAAACGAAGCCTGGGACTATTTATCTAAAGCAAAGAGAACTCTCGAAGGTTGGATATCAACCCTCACTCCGGAGGAGAAACAACAGAAAAGCGAAACTATTGAAAAAGCCTTAAACGCAATTTATATCGCCGAAGGGAGCGATTGGTTTTGGTGGCTCAAAAGGGGTGAACAACCAGAAAGCGAGAAGGTATTCTCAGTTCTCTTTAAATTACACCTGGCGGAGATGTATCGGGCTTTAGGCTTGGAAATTCCTTTTTATCTTAGAGTTGCCAATCAAATAATAAAATAAACTCTTATGAACAAACTATATTTAATCTTTGGGTGTCATTGCCATCAACCTCTGGGTAATTTTGAGAGGGTTTTTGAGAGAATCTATAAAGATTCCTATTTGCCCTTCCTTGAGGTTTTGATGCAACACCCAAAAATAAAGACAGTGCTCCACTATAGTGGAGTACTCCTTGATTGGATAGGGGAGAAGCACCCGGAGTTTTTTGAGCTCATTGAGAAATTACTTCAAAGGGGACAAATAGAGCTTCTTGCGGGGAGCTATTACGAAGCTGTGCTTCCGGTAATCCCTGAAAGGGATCAGGTTGAACAAATAAAAAGGCTGAAGCAGTTTATTAACAATACCTTCCATACCACTCCGCAGGGGATGTGGCTTGCCGAACGGGTCTGGGAGCCGAAGCTGGCAAAGACATTACCCGCGGCTGGAATGAAATTCTCCCTGGTCGACGATTTTCATTTTAAAGCCACAGGGTTCAAGGAGAGCGAGCTATTGGGCTACTTCAATGTGGAGGATGAAGGCTCCCTTTTCTCCCTATTTCCCATCAGCGAGCAGTTAAGGTATTCCACTCCCTTCCAGAAGGTGGAGAACACCATCAACTACCTCCGACAGATGTCGGAGCTTAAGGAAAAGCCTTTGTTGGTGATAGTGGATGACGGCGAGAAGTTTGGCGCCTGGCCGGGCACTAAGAAGTGGGTCTACGAGGAGGGATGGCTGGAAACATTCTTCACCGCATTGGAAGAGAACAGCCACTGGATAGAGACTCTGACTTGCAGTGAATACTTTGAGCAATTCCCCCCCTCGGGTCTGGCTGCCTTGCCGATTGGGGCTTACTTTGAGATGGGAGAATGGGCTCTGGCAGCCGAGCGTGCCACAGAGTACCGCAGCTTGATAGAGAAATTAAAGAACGAAGGTCTATTGGACAGGTATAAGGGTTTTCTGCAGGGAGGAATCTGGAGAAACTTCTTTATAAAATACCCTGAGAGCAATCAGTTGCATAAAAAGATGTTAGCGCTGAGCAAATCTATCTCAAGATTAAAAGATAGCCGAAAGATTAATTCCCAGCAAGCCAAATACTTAGAGCTGGCCTATACCGAACTCTTAAAGTCACAGTGCAACGATGGTTACTGGCACGGGGTATTTGGGGGGCTTTATCTGCCCCATCTCAGGGATGCTCTGTATCGGCGCCTGATACAGGGTGAGAGGTATATCGACCAAATAGTTCATCAGGAGGAAAGACAATGGGTTGATACCGAAATAGTAGATTTAGATGGCGACGGCTTACCCGAAATAATTCTCAGCAATCCGTGGCTGAAAGCTTATTTTGACCCCGGGGAGGGAGGAATGCTGCTTGAATTAGATTATAAATTGAGCAATTTTAATATCATCAATACATTAGCTCGAAGATTTGAGCATTATCACCAGGCTATATCGGGAAGCAGTAATGAGGCGAGTGATCAGCCTGAGGAAAAGCAGGTCAGCATACACGACCTTGATAAGACTTCAGGAATAGAAAAGTTGAAAGGTCTTTTGGTATATGATAGACACCGCAGAGTTTGCCTCATAGACCATCTCTTTGATAAGAGTGTAGATATAGGTCAGTTCAGTTCTGCTAATTTTACGGAGCTGGGAGATTTTATCAACCAGCTTTATGATTATACTATTGAAAAAGAGAAAAAAGGTGTACAATTGACTCTAAGAAGAAGAGGAGTTTTCAGACAGGAAGGCATTTTCCCATTAGAGATAGTCAAACAGATGCGGATGATGTATAATAAGTCTTTATTGGATATTAATTATGGCATTATCAATTGCGCTGCCAAACCTTTGGAATTTACCTTTGGAGTCGAGTTTAATTTTTCTATGTTAGCTGGTAAAAATCCTGAGGTAACCTTGTGCTTTCCGGATGGAGAAGAGGAGCGCTACATGATGGCGACTTCCGGTACCAAAGCTGGAGCAAAGATGGTGGAAGTCAGCAATAAGATAGAAAGATTCTCCCTTTCACTTTATATAGAAAAAGAGCCTACCATTTGGTGGTTCCCCATTGAGACAATTTCCCAGTCGGAAAAGGGATTTGACCGCACCTATCAAAGCACGGTGATTATGCCAAGATGGGAAATAATCCTGCCGGAGGGCGGACAATGGACAGCTAAATTAGGAATATCCATTACATCAATTCAGTAGCTTAGGGTTTTATACTAAAAGAAAGCAAAATTTATAAAATGCCAAGCCGGTAGAAAATTAATACTCATAAAAAGGAGATATAAATGCCAGAATTCAGATATGACCCTCTGCAGAAGCGATGGGTTATCATTGCTACGGAAAGGCAAGCCAGACCGTCGGATTTGCATGATAATGCCAAGTATAACCATCTGGAGAGCTGCCCCTTTTGCGAAGGTAATGAGGGAACTACCCCTCCGGAGATATGGGCTATCCGTGCCCCCGATACCGCTCGCAACTCGCCCGGTTGGAAGGTGAGGGTTGTTCCCAATAAATACCCCGTTTTGAAGATAGAAGCCGGGGAAATAAAAAAAGGAATTGGCTACTATGATATGATGGATGGTGTAGGAGCTCACGAGGTGATCATTGAGACGCCCCAGCACAGTATAGATTTGGCAGCCCTCCCTACAGAACAGATAAAATTGGTGCTCCTTTCTTATCGGGAGAGGCTGAAAGACCTTTATAAAGACCCTCGCTTCAAATATATATTGATTTTTAAAAATCACGGAAAGAGGGCGGGGGCGTCTTTAGCCCATGCGCACTCCCAATTGATCGCTCTCCCTATCATTCCGCGAAATGTTAATATCAAGCTTTCCGCCGCAAAAAAACACTATGAGGAGAAAGAGCGTTGTCTGATATGCGACCTCATTGAGCAGGAGAAGGATACCCAAACCAGAGTTATCCTTTCAGATAATGGTTTCTTTGCGTTCGCCCCTTATGCATCACGCTTTCCATTTGAGGTATTTGTCGCGCCTATAAAACACAATTACAGCTTCGCAGAAATCACTGATGAAGATTTAGAGAGATTCTCGCATTTTTTGAAAAATATCCTCCTCCGCTTAAAAATATTATTAAAAAACCCACCCTTTAATTATGTCCTCAGTACCTCTCCTAATACTCAAGCTTTACCAAAGTTTACAGACCAATGGGTGACTATAAAACACGATTATCACTGGCATATTGATATTATCCCCCGCCTCGTGAGAATAGCCGGATTCGAATGGGGAAGCGGTTTTTACATAAATCCAAGCACCCCCGAATTGGCAGCGCAATATCTGCGCGAAGTAACGATTGAATAATTAACCAATGAATGTGTAAATGCTTCGCCCAACCATGAAGCAAAAAAAGAAGGGCTATTTCGTTCTAGTCTTGCATAGTCATATCCCTTATGTGATAGGGCAGCGGGACTGGCCTCACGGGACGAGCTGGCTCTATGAGGCTACCGTGGAAAGCTACCTCCCTCTGCTTAACACCTTTTACGACCTGGCAGAAGAGGGGGTAAACCCCCAGGCAACCTTGAGCCTAACCCCTATCTTATGCGAGCAGCTAAGCCATCCCCACTTTGCCAAAGGCTTGCAGAGTTACACAGAAGATAAGCTCTCTTACGCTCGCCAGAACGCATCCGACTTCAAAAGATATGGAGAGGCGCATAAGGCTGCTCTGGCGGAGAGGTGGGTGGAGTTTTATTCCCAAATGGGAGAAAGCTTTGAGAGCCGCTTCCACAGAGACCTAATCGGCGCTTTTAAAACTCTGCAGGATAATGGTAGTATAGAGGTTATCACCTCTGCTGCTACTCACGGATACCTGCCTCTGCTCGGCTTTGACGAGTGTGTCCATGCTCAGATTAAGCAAGGGGTGCAGAGTTATCGTCGCCATTTTGGAAGACCGCCCAGGGGAATTTGGCTGCCAGAGTGCGCGTATCGCCCGGGATATAAATGGGGCTTTCCGGTTCACGAACAGAGAAAAAGAGTCCGGATGAGAAAGGGCCTGGAAGAATTTCTTATAGAGGCAGGGATTAAATACTTCATAATCGATAACCATATGCTACGAGGAGGCAAAGCCATAGGGATGTATCTCTCGCGATTTAAAGCCCTGCAGAAGCTGTGGAAGAGGTTCTCCACCAGCTATGAACCTATTAAGGAAGAAAAGGAGAAAAGCCCTTACTCCATCTATTTCCTCCAGGGAGGAACCTCTCCAGAGGCGGTGGCGGTATTCACCCGCGAGCCTCAGACCAGCCTTCAGGTCTGGAGCGGGCAATGGGGCTATCCAGGCAATAGCTGGTATCTCGATTTTCATAAAAAGCACCATCCCGGTGGGCTACGCTACTGGAGGGTTATCGATTATAAAGCCGATTTGGCAGATAAAGAGGAGTATTACCCTGAAAGAGTCCCCTCTGTGGTAAAGGAGCAGGCTGACCACTTCTTTCGGCTGGTAAAAAATGCTCTCCTTGAGCATCATCATAAAACAGGGAAGCAAGGGGTGCTGACCGCCCCCTTCGACTCGGAACTCTTCGGGCATTGGTGGTTTGAGGGGTGTCAATGGCTCCACTCTCTCTTTCAGATGATGAGTAAAGACCATGAGATTAGCCCCTTAACCTGCAGTAGCTATTTAGAAAACTCACCCCAGGGAGAAATTATAACTCTGCCCGAAGGTTCATGGGGGGAAGGTGGATTTCACTATATATGGCTCAATGAACAGAACAGCTGGACCTGGAAAAAAATATATAAAGCGGAGGAGAAATTTCTCCAGCTGGTGAAGCAGTGGCACCATAAAGGGAGCGAGATAGCAGGCAGAATTTTAGCACAGGCTGCTCGTGAGCTCCTGCTGCTGGAGAGCTCAGACTGGCAGTTCCTGATAACCACCTGGAGTGCCAGAGATTACGCTGAGGAGCGGGTGAGCTTGCATTTTGATAACTTTCAGAAGCTTTGCCGGCTGTTGGAAGAAATTGAAGAAACGGGGAAGCTGGGGCAGGAGGGGGAGCAATTCCTCAGGGCATGCGAGGAAAAAGACGGGATTTTTGCTGACATAGATATTACCTGGTGGCTGAAGAAGTAGCGGTCTATCGGAGGTAACACTTACATTCAGTAGATAAGGCAGGATTTAAAAAAGGAAGATATTAATTTAAACTCATACTTTGGAGAGGGCTTGGTAGTAAATCTCTTGATACTTGAGGGCTGACCTTTCCCAGGAAAAATCCTCCTTCATCGCATTTTTCACCAATTTCAGCCAGAGTTCTTTATTCTGATATACAACCAGGGCTTTCTTAATCTTTTCTATGAGCGCTTTTGAGGAGTACTCAGCAAATTTAAATCCGTTCCCCTTTTCAGTCTCGGGATCGAACTCCTTAATAGTGTCATCTAATCCCCCGGTGGCTCTGACAATGGGTATAGTTCCGTATTTCAAGCTATACATTTGATTCAGACCACAGGGTTCATAGCGAGAAGGCATAAGGAACATATCAGCACCAGCTTCGATGTGGTGTGCAAGCACACCATCAAAAGCGATTTTAACTCCAAAGCGACCCCTGTGTTTTTTCCCTTCTTCTAAGAAGCGTTTCTCGTATTTTTCCTCTCCTTGACCCAATAATACCAGGAAGAGCTCTAACTTCATCAGTTCATCTATTGCTTCAGCCAGAAGGTCACACCCTTTCTGATCTGCAAGACGGGTGATCATTCCTATTATAGGATAATGCTGGGACCCTTTCAAATTGAGAATCTTCATCAAGGCTTCTTTGCACTTCTGCTTCCCTGATAAGTCCTTTGCACTGTAATTGGCAGCAATATGGGGGTCAGTTTCTGGGTTCCACTCACTGTAATCAACCCCGTTCAATACTCCATAGATGTCTGCGCTTCTATCCCTGAGAACGCCATCTAAACCATACCCGAACTCTGGCGTTCTGATCTCCTGGGCATATCTCTCGCTCACCGTGGAAATTATGTCGGCGAGCATAATTCCACCCTTCATAAAATTCATCTTTCCATAGTATTCGATTCCCTTTATGGAGAAAAGCTCCCAGGGTAATCCACTGACATCCATATATTCCTTTGGAAAAACGCCCTGGTACGCCAGATTGTGGATGGTGAAGATGGTTCGGGTAAAGCGGGAAAATGGGTCGTCCTTGTATAAGCTCTTCAGATAAACCGGAATCAGGCTGGTCTGCCAATCGTTACAATGGATAATATCAGGTTGGAAGCCAATCAGTTTGGTTACATGGAGAACCGCTCGGCTAAAGAAGATAAATCTATCGGGATTGTCGAAGTAATCCCCCTCTGGAAGCCGATATAACCCGCTGCGGTCAAAGAATTCGTCCCGCCTGATGAAGTAAATAAGGAGATTGGCTCCTATCTTTGAATGGTAGACTTTAGCCTTTAATAGTTGCCCTCGGTAAGGGATTTCTAAGGAACTCTCCATTAGCTTCAATTTGAAGTTACCTTCAATCACTGAGCGGTACATAGGCATGATTATTTGCACCTGATGCCCCTGCGAGGCCATAGCAGAGGGCAGAGATGACGAGACATCAGCTAATCCCCCGGTTTTAGCAAAAGGGGTGACTTCGGAGGATGCAAATACGATATTCAATGGCTTCATTAACTTTTTTCCATCAACATAAAGTGGCTATTTTTTATCCCACTTTTCTAATAAGTAGGGTTTTAATTTTTCAAAGGTTTGGGCTTGTTTTTCCACCACCTCCTCAGCCTGTTGAGTGCTCATATCCTTGGTGTCATTAATAAAAGAGGCTATCCGAGCATAATAGAGGGGGCGCATGGTATCTACCAGTTTTCCTTTGTCTCTCTTCCATCGATGGAAGGTCACTGCAAAATCGTAGACAATCTTTGCCCAATCTTCGGTAGGGAGGCTGAAATTATCACCCTCCTGCTTGGCCAAACTTCGGATAACCGCAAAGCTCTGAGGATTTATAATATTTTCCCACAGAGATGAGAGGTTCTTAAAGCCTTCCTTAAAGTTGTCAATCATTGCCTCCAAATCCACTGTAAAAGCTTTAGGCTCCTTGTTAATAATTTTACCACAAGTAGGGGTAGAAGTACTCCCTTCAACTCTACGCCATTTATCCGAATAGTCTTCCATTAATTGAAAGAGGGTGTGCACCACTTGCCTGAACATAGGTCCCAGGCTTTCCACGGGGTCCTTCACATCGTGGATCTTGGTTCCTAAATAGGTCTGGCAGATATTTACCTCCTCCATAATGGCTGAGGTCGTCATCCAGATGTCAATCCCAAACTTCGCAATGTCGGTCGTCCATACATCTTGCCCACAGTAGAAGTTGATCATACTTTTGGAAAGCCCAAAATCCCCTCCTATCGGCTGGCGCACTCGCTTGCCAAACAGAGCCCGGGTCAGATGATAAGCGATAATGTTGGTAATGGTGGCATCGTATTTGTAGCGGGAGTAAATAGGGGCCACAAAATCGTACCTGTGGCGGAGGACGGGGTCTGCCAGGGCTTTAACCCACTCCGGGGTGATACTTCTGAGGTCAGCATCGCACATAACGCATACCCTGGATTGCAGGAAAGAAGCTGTCTCGAAAATCATGCGGATAGCAGTACCCTTACCGGGGACTCCGCGGTAGATGGTCACTATCTTTTCTATGAAAGGATGAACAGTTTTTTCCCTGGCAAGCTCTCTGCTGTCGTCAGTGGAGCCGCCATCCGACACCATAATTAACACCTGCAAGTCCCGATAGTATTTGGCAATTCCTTCGCTCACCATATCGATCACATGTTCGATGGTAGAGTCGTTGTTGTAGCAGGGAATTCCCACCACCATATTGATATGCTCAATCTTTTCCAGACGCCTGATGGCCCAGGGTCGGAGTGCTGTGTGGAATTTCATACTTTCTCCTTTAAGGGAGTTATTAAAGCACAACTTTCAACTAAATGCAAGCTTTTCAAGAAAATGAGACATCACATAAGCCCACCCCTGAGGACCGGGAGCGGGTGCCAGAGTTATGTTGGGTATTTCCTCTAGAACCTCTCGGTCATATTCACCATTACCTTTCTGCACTAAAAAGGCATAATCTGTCTCCTTCAGCATTGGCAGGTCATTCTGGCTATCGCCTAAAGAGAGGCTCACCAACGAGCTTTTCACCTTGCGAAAAAAGGAAAGCAGAAGACGAACAGCTTTTCCCTTATCGCTTTTTCCCAGGATATGAAAGAAACGAGTTCCACGGGTGCAGTAATATCCCGACTGCTCAATAGCCTTACAGATTCGCCTCTCAGCCTCCACATCCTGAGTCAACAGATAAAAAGGCTCATCAAACTCCCTTTGTTTGGCGAGCCGTGCCTCTGCATCTGAGAGATTACATTCCCGGGCAACCTCTTCTATGGTCATATCGTTAAAGCCACGAATGGATGTCCCGGTGTTAACCGATGTCTGTCTGAGCGTTGCAATCAACTCGGCATAGCGTGCTCCCAGCTTGATCACCACATATTCGCCTTGACGCATGCCTCCTTGAATGGGAAAGGGGAAATAGCCTTCCGGGATAAAAATTCCTCCTCCATTTTCGGAGATAAACGGGTGGGAATTGCTGCATTTCTGACGCACAGCCTCTATCTCAGCCCTGGTTTTGCTGGAGCAGAATATCAAAGGCACCTCCAATTTATTAAGACGAACAAGGATTGCTTCCAGGGCACTAAAGGAATAAGTATGATGGTCGAGAAATGTTCCATCCAGGTCGGTGAATACTATAAGTCGCTCTTCCATCAATTAAATTTTACCACTACTTAAATTATTATTCAATACCTTTAAATTCTCTAATTAAGAGGTTTATCTTGATAGCCAACATGTGGCCATACATGCTTTAAGCAGAACTAAGGGAAAATTGTTTGCATTCACTTCTATTTTTTGTATAATTTATGGAACTTTTCCTTTTCGGGATTCGTTAAATGACAAAGATGTTGCCAAACAAGGGAGTAGTTGTTTTATTAAATAGTAAAAGAGGAGATTAGACATGAAAAACAATAGTATTTCTAAAAATAAAAAGCTACTTCGCTTTGGTGTATTCATGCTTTTTCTGATATGCGGTTTACTTGTCTTTTTTATTAACTTGACCTTCACAGACGCGATACCCCAAAAAGTTGGACTCATTTTAAAAATAGGACTTGTCATCATATTTTTAGCATCTTCAATGCTTCTCTACCGAAATAAACATCTTGAGAAGTATTGGAAGGTTTTCTTTGCCTTTTTCGTTGCTTCTGTGGCTATTTTCCTGAGTTTATATTTAAGTAATTGGGGGCTACGAATCCTTAATCTAAAAATCAACACTCTGAATGGCATCACGATAGATAAGTTATTAGAGGACTTGGTAATAATTGTTTGCATTATGGCGTTGATCAAAATTTCCAGAGATGATAGAGCCTCTATTTATATGACAAAGGGGAATCTTAGATTAGGGCTTATCATCGGGGTGATATCTTTTTCGGGTTTGTTTTTAGTCACTCTTTTTCTCACTTCAATTCAGAATATAAGCTTTGCAACATTTATCTCTTTGACACCATCAATAATAATCATTGCTCTGGCAGATGGGTTTATGGAAGAGCTGTTGTTCAGGGGATTATTTTTAAAGAGATTTGAACCTTTTGTGGGAGCTAAATTATCGATTCTTTTGACGGCGCTCATTTATTCACTGGCTCATCTCCAGGTTACATTTACACCGAATCTGTCAATATTTTTAATAGCGACATTTTTCTTAGGGCTTTTATGGGCGTATATCATACAAAAGACCGGTAGTATATTGGGTGCGGCATTGTTCCACGCTGGTGTGGATACACTCATCGTGTTAGATTTCTTGGCAAGTTATGGTGTCATGCAGTAATGGATTATATTTATAATTTGGAAATTCCGCAATTCTGCGAATGGGTAATTTCGGGGACGTATATTTAAATATTTTCCGCTATTTTACTTAAAGCCATAATCACTGTTAATGAGAGGAGGTTTGCCATGTTAGCTAATAGATTGATTCGTTGGAGCGGACTCGTTTTAATCCTGGTGGGCGTTCTGTTGCTCCTACTTGGGATATTTCCGTCATTGCTTCTACCTACAGACAAACCTATGCTCGATTGGGTCCTCGATAATGAATGGCCGCTCCTTAGTGTGCTCGCGTTTGTTCTTACAGTTCTAATTCCGCTGGCTTTGTTAGGGTTATACACAAAGCAGGTCAACGAAGCTGGACTCTTGGGGCTGATCGGTTTCGTGCTTGTGTTTATTGATTCATTCTTCTATGCGGGCATACAATTCGACATGGCATTTGTCTGGCCGAGTCTTGCTATTCATAATCCAGCCCTGATTGACTTCAGCGGACCAATGTTTACTCACCCACTGTTTTCGTTTGCCCATGACGTGATGATTTATCTAAATCCCCTGGGATTCATCATGTTTGGTATTGCCATGATACGTGCAGGCGTGTTTCCTAAATGGAGTGCTATTCTGTTCACCATTGGGATGCTGTTGGCTTCGGGTATCCTTTTTCCTCCCTTCATCTTACGCACAATTGGTGGGGTACTTGCGTCGGTGAGTTTGGTCTGGATGGGATACATGCTTTTTAGCGAGAAGGCTTGAGAACCTGCGGTTTTCTGACGACAGAAAATTTGCACCCGGACGTCGCCTTAAGTCTTTGGTTTCACTTTTAAGCTTGATAGACGGTAAGCTATTCTATTGTTTCTCGACCATTTAATTTAACTGGTAAAGTTTTGTCACTCTTTTGGTTTCTAATTCCATCTTCAGCAACGACTTGGCTGGCCGTGCCGCTGAACCCGGGTCGCGTTAAGTGCTTAATTTTATTAATTATCACACAAACGGCACCTCTAACTCTTCAGGGCATAAGTGAGTGAGATAACCTAGTCGTACTAAGCTGATCAATGCACCCGAACTGATTAATTAGACTTTAATCATATGTCGGTTGATTACTTATTTCACTCCATTATTCAATTCTAGCAAAGGACATTAAATATTACATTCCACGCCATTATTTCTGTCTATTTTTGCAATTCATTACGGTTAGATTTAGATATTCTCTATAATACAATGAGAAATGTGAATAAATGGGATTCAGTCTTGCTATCCCATTAATATAAAGCTAATTAAATATGGAGGGGGAAGTTTGAGGTATATAAAAAACTTCTTTGCTTGACAAGATAGAAAAAAAATGATATTTTGGCACGGCAAATGCCAAAAAAGGAGCAAATATGGCGTTATAATTTCCATAAAAAATATAAAATGGAAATTGATAAAACATCAACTGGATGGTCAGAGCCAAAAAATCTTGGACCATTGATTAATTTTCAAAAACGCCAGGATGGCGTCTCTGTTACCAAAAACGGAACTCTGTATTTTACGACGATGTTTGGAAGTAAAAATAGGATGTATCGATCAGAATATGTTAATGGGAAATATTCAGAACCCGAAAAACTTGATATTCATGTAATTGGAAACCGGAGATTAGGTTATCCAGTTGTTTCACCGGATGAAACCTATATCATTTTCATGTCATAGACAGATCAAACCGGATACGGGATGATGGATCTTTACGTTACTTTCCGGAATGAGAATGAAACCTGGGGAAAACCTCAAAATCTTGGTGAGAAAATCAATACAAGATACAGTGAAAGCTTTCCATTTGTTTCAAGAGACTGTAAATATTTATTCTTCAAAAGCAATAGACCTTCAAGCTTGAACAATGAGAGCATGGAACACTTTTATGGAAATATCTACTGGGTAAACGCTCAATTCCTTGAAGAATTGAAACCTAAATACATGAAGTAAGATAAATCAGAGGTATCAGATGGAATTAATAACTAAAGGAGGCCTTAAATGAAGTGGAAGTATATTGCATTTTTTTTGATAATAATAACTTTATTAAGCGATGGCATAAATAAATCAATTTATCCGCAGCAAAAAACGGCTGAGTTTCCGGTTCTAACAGGAAAATATCTCGGCCAGAAACCACCGGGGATGACGCCGGAGGTCTTTGCTAAAGGCATTGTCTCTACTCAGGATCATGAATATGGGATATGTTTCTCACCAGACGGTAAAGAAATATTCTTCACAAGAATGAAGAAAAAAGAGCGTGTTCAAAAAATCATGTACATCTACGAAGATGAAGATGGGTGGAGAGAACCTATTGTTGCACCGTTTTCTGGACAATACTCTGATATGGAACCTTGTATCTCTCCTGACGGTATAAAAGTTTATTTTGTTTCGTTCAGACCTGTACCCGGAAGTGATGAGATGACAGCAGACATCTGGATGTCAGAAAAAAGAAATAAAAAATGGGACCAAGCTAAGCATTTAGGCCCGCCATTCAATCCAGGAAAATCTTTGTATTTTTCCTTTACTCATGAGGGTACAGTGTACACAACCGATGCTGAGAAACGTGGCGGTATTTTAAAAGCTAGGCTGATCAATGGTAAATATTCAGACTTCGAAAAGTTGAGCGCACCCATAAATACAGGTAGTGAAGCTCATCCCTATGTTGCTCCCGATGAAAGCTACTTGATCTTTGATTCATTTGCTGGGAATGAGGGGCCAGGGTTGTATGTATCATTCAGGAATGATATGAATGAGTGGAGCCAGCCTGTTTCGATGAAAAGATACACAGGAGAGGGAGGCGTGGCTATGGTCTCACCTGATGGGAAATATCTATTCTATACAAATAAGGGCGATATTTACTGGGTGGATGCAAAAATCATTGAAAAATTAAAACCGCAAGGGATTAAACAATAAAATGCGCTATTATGAGTCAACAATATCTTGCTCGGCAATGTGTTCATCACCTCGCCAAACAGATAGCCTAAAGTTAATGAACATCTTAAGCAGAAAAATTTGAAACATAAGTATTCATCACCTAAGGAGGGAATGATGTATTTTTCAAAAAAATCATTCGCTTTTCTATTGATCGGATTTATTTTCTCTTTAACAGCCAATGCCCAAGACATTCATACCGCAGCAGCAAAAGGAGATTTTGGTGAAGTTAAAAAACTTATCGCACAGAATCCGGAATTGATACATGCTCTCAATGAGAGGAAGAGCACTCCGTTGCACATCGCCGCATCGAATGGTCACCTTCCAGTAGTCGCTTATTTAATCGATAAAGGAGCGGATGTGAATGCCAGAAATCAATGGGACAGGACTCCCTTACACTACGCAGCTAGTGAAAATTATATACAGTTAGCAAAACTTCTCCTTGAAAGAGGAGCTGATGTGAACGGGTATGAAACGTCTTCATATACTCCTTTGCATTCTGCAGCGGAATCTGCCCATAAGGAAATGGTTGACCTGTTGATTGCCGAAGGAGCCGATGTGAACAGAAAAGGAAATATGGGTACTCCGCTTCATCGGGGGGCGTATAGCGGTAACACAGAAGTCATGAAATCCATCATCGATGCCGGAGCGGACATAAATACGACTTCTCATGCACGCGGCTGGTCACCTCTGCATCAGGCAGCTCTCTCCGGGTGGCTCGATGCGGCCAGACTTCTTATTGAAGAAGGAGCCGAGCTGAATACAAAAGGCCGCTTTGGAAACACACCCCTTCAACTGGGGTTATTAGGTGGAAACAGGGAAGCCGAGGCTGTTGCGGTTCTGCTTTTGGAGAGTGGCGCGGATGGCAACACAAAGGCGTTAACCGGAGACACGCCGCTACTCACGGCAGTTCAAAAAGGATTCAGTAAAGCCGTTAAATTGATGCTGGAAAAGGGTGCAGATGTCCAGGTTCTTGAAAAAGAGACCAACAGAACCTTGCTGCATATTGCAGCCATCAAAGGATACGGGATTATCGCTGACCTTCTCATTCGTCATGGTATTGATGTCAGGACTAAAGACGTTTATGGGAAGACCGCTCTTCAGTATGCGGCGAAACACGGAAACAAGTCTGTGGCTGGACTTTTGACAGCAGCCGGTGCAAAAGCTGAGGAAATCGAAGAAAATTACGGTAATTTCCGGTATCTCAAGGAAGGAATGAAGTCTGGGGAAGCATACATCTGGAAATTAGCCACCAGAGGATGGGCTGTCAAAACAAAAAACCATCTCCTCGTTTTTGACTACGAAGAACACAGCCGAAAGCCCGATCAGCCCTTGCTGGCCAATGGTTTTATTTCAGCGGATGAAATAGCTGAACAGAATATTCTGGCAATTTATACAGCCTATCATGCCCAGGCGAACGAGAAGGCGTTTATCCATGGAATGGAGGATTCATTTGAGAACATCACATACATTCATTACAAGGGTGACGCTATTCAGGGAAACACCAATGAGATTTACATGAGCGGTAAGGGGAATATTCGTGTCCAGGATGTCGATATTGCCTATTCAGAAGAACACAATAAAGACGGGATGGGATGGCTGTCTTATTTCATCAAAGTGGATGGCGTGACCATTTTCTATGCAGGATTTCCTTCTGCGAAAATGGATGAGTATTCCGAAAGTCTTGATTTTTTAGAGAAGCAATTTCAGGATTGCGATTTGGCTTTCCTTCAAATGCGACCCGAGGGGAACGATACGACTCTTGTTGATCAGGCAATATCCAAGTTCAAACCAAAAGCGGTTTTCCTGAATCCTATCGGGCAGATTCGTTTTACACTGCAAGCCGAACAAGAGTTTATGAAAAAGTATACAGGACTAAAATTAGGCTTTACGAAGGATTATGGCGAACGCTTTCACTATAAAAGCAGTTCATCATAATATTATTTTTCTGAAAACCTTTTAGATAACCTTACGTATATTTATTTGTGAAACGCAAAAATATACCACAGAGGTCCGAATGCAAGAGCTAAGCAAAGCCGAAGAAATCGTTCTGCTTGCGATTTGGCGCATCGGTCAAGATGCGTACGGCGTCACGATTCGCAAACAGATCGAGATGATTCCGGCAAGAATTACACCTACGGCACCCTCGACGGGCTTTTGAGGCAGCTGGACTTCAAGGGATTTGTCCGAAAACGGCTGGGCGACCCCACTCCGAAAAAGGGAGGACGCCGGAAGACCTATTTCGATCTGACGCCAGAATGCAAGCAATCGTTAAAAGAAGCCATTCAGTTCCACCACCATCGCCCTCCAGGACCTCCACAACACCAAGGTTACCGCTAAGGAGTCTATCGGAAACTCCATTATGGAATATCTCCCTTCCAATGTAGCTCCTAAGGGAGTAAAGCAAGGGGACTACTACCAGAAGACCATTGGCGGCTGGGATTACTGGGCGATAGAATATGGCTACACCCCCATAGAGGGGGATACCCCTGAGGATGAGCTGCCGGTGCTCAATAAGATAGCCTCTCGCTCAACCGAACCGGAGTTAATCTACGGAACCGACCACGACGTTTATGATTACGGAAGATTTTCTACCAGCATCGACCCCATGTGCGTCACCTATGACCTCGGTGATGACCCCCTTGCCTTTTCCGAGCAGGAAGTGAACCACATCAAAGACCTGTGGCAGCAGTTTGAGGATCGAGCACTATTTGAAGGAAAAAGCTATGTCTATTTGCGGCGAGCCTTCGAAACCAGCCTGCTCAGGTATTTCCGAGCTATGAGCCGATAGGTAAAGTGGATTGGGGGCATCTACCACACACGGGTTCATGTGGGAGACCTGGGCAAGGCTCTTCCCTTTAAAGTAGTTGAATACGAAAAACAGAGGCACGCTTTTGATATTATCAAGGCTCACCTCCTGAGTTCCGATGCTTTCGCCTTTGACCCGGTGTTCATCCAGAAGCTGCAGATTGAACGCTTCTTTGAATTTCTCTACCTGGATGAGTTAATTAGAGCCATAAACGAAGGAAGATTCAGACTCGACTTCTCTATTTCTTCTTATCTGCAGATGTTCTATCAGCGCATCCTTTCTATGCTTTACGATCCCATGAGGCTTTAGCGGATTCAGGATAACGAGAGCAGAACCGAAGGGGAGAAATTAATCCTGAGCGATTACCTCAGCGAGCTCTATTCCGCCATTTGGCAGGAGTTGAAAGAGGGAAAGCCCATAGGAAATTATCGCAGAATTCTCCAGAGGGAATACCTGAATAAAGTTACCAATTTCGTATTGAATCCTCCCCCCGCCACCTCCCACGATGTGATTGCTGTCTGCCGCTATCAGCTCAAGGAACTGGACAAAGGCATCAAGGATTACCTGAGCAGATATCCCAATGCTGACCTGATGACTCGTGCTCATCTGCAGAGCTGTTCCGACATCATAGGCGAGGCTCTGAAAGCAGTATATTCCAAGACGGCAAAGTAAAATTATAGACGATAACTCTTTTCTCTGTTGGGAAAGCTGGTTCTCCTAATAAGGGACGGTTGGTCAAAAGAATTAAAGAAACAGCCGCCTCTTTTTTCATATAGATAAATTTCTAATATCAGATGTAAAACCACCAAGTAAGGCGCTTTGCGAAGTTGTTGAAAATAAAAGAGCCGGCGAGGGGATTTGAACCCCTGACCTGCTAATTACGAATCAGCTGCTCTACCGCTGAGCTACGCCGGCCTCCCTGATTTATTTAAAGTGTAATTAATTACCCCCCGTTTGTCAAGATAATTTGCCCTCAGCACTAAATGCGGGATTACACTATATATTGTATTATCTATATTAATAACCACTTATTTTAGTATTTTCTGCTTTACTTTTTGAATATTATATGGTAGGATTTTATGAAATTTAAGTTGACAACTGTCCGTCCTTGACCCTATTATTCTGCATAATGGTATGCGACAATGAAGTTAGAGAAGATAGAGCTAAGGGGCTTTAAGTCCTTTTTTAAAAAAGTGGACTTACATTTTCCCTCTTCAATCACCGCCATAGTGGGTCCCAACGGCTGCGGCAAGAGCAATGTAGCCGATGCCATAAACTGGGCATTGGGTGAGCAGAGCACCAGGCGACTTAGAGTACAGAAGATGGAAGACCTGATCTTCAATGGAAGCGAGAACCGCAAACCCCTGGGGATGGCTGAGGTGGTTCTCAAGATGAACACCGATGACCATGAGAACCTGGTAATCACCCGCCGCCTTTTCCGTTTAGGCGAAGCAGAATATCGACTTAACGGAACCCCCTGCCTCTTGCGCGACATTCAAGAAAAGTTGCTGGGCAGCGGGTTGGGGGCTAAATCCTATTACTCTTTCGACCAGTCGGATATAGAGCTTGTCCTTAGTCCCTATCCTGATGACAGAAGGAAGCTTCTCGAAGAAGCGGCAGGCATCAGCAAATATAAATTAAAAAAGCGGTTAGCAGAAAACAAGCTTGCCTATGCTCGCCAGAACCTCCTTCGCCTCAACGATATAATCGGGGAAGTCAAAAATCAGATAAGTTCTCTGAAGCGTCAGGTAGCCAGAGGGCGTCGCTACCAGCGACTGAGCGATGAACTGTGGAGGATGAAAGGAGCCATCCTGGTAAAAAGGTTCCATCGGGAAACCGATTCCCGAGGGGATTTACTAAAAAGCGTGTCCAGCATTAGTCGAGAGATAGAAAAAACAAACTCGCAGCTCTCTCTTATTAATTCTGAACTTTTAAATAAGAGACAGGACATTCAACAACTGGAAGACGAAGTCTTGCAATTGCGAGAGAGCCTCCATAAAGAAAGCTTGAAGGAAGCCACCCTGGGAAGCGATACACTCCATTACCAGTCAGAGATAGATAACCTCCATGCTCAACTGCAGGAGAGCAACTCGGTGCTGTCAACTATAGAAGATGAGACAAAAAAGAAAGATGAGCTCCTGAAAGAAACCATCCGACAAAAAAGTGAACACCAGTCCCATCTCAAATCTGAAAAGGAGAAATTATCCTCCCTGATTGAAGAGTATGAGGTGTCGAAGAATGAAAGGCAGCGCATATTAGCTTCCGATGAGGATAATAAGAAGAAGCTTTACCACATCTCCGGCGATATAAATCAACTTCAGGCTCTGCTCAACCAGATTAATGAAAATAAAGGTAGGAATCTTTCCTTTCTGAAGGAAAATTCTGCCTCAAAGAATAAGATAGCTGAAGAGCTCAGAACCCTCAGAAATAAGAAAAACGAGCTAAGGAAGGAGTTGGACTGTAAAAAAGAGGAGCTTCAGCAATTTCGGAAGAGACTGAAATCCACCAGGCAAACTCTGGAAGAGACGCTAAGAGAACAAGTGAGGGAGGAACGACGGTTGATAAATCGAGAAGCAAAGATAAGGGAGCTCTCCCGTCGATTGCACACTTTAGAAGAGCTTGAGAAACAAGAAGCTCTGCATGTTGACTCCCGCAAGGGGTTGGAAAAAGAGCAGTTCGTTGACCACCTTGGATTGGTCGCCGACCATATCAATGTTGACCCTCGCTACGAAAAGGGAGTGGAGGCTTTTTTAGATACATGGCTCTCCTGCCTGGTTGTGGCCGATATGCACACAGCTCTCCAGGGAGTAAAATACCTCTCCTCCAAGGGGCTGAGAGGAGGAAGTTTCCTGGTGAAAGAACTCACTCTTCCTCAAAGCTCTTCCCCACTTATTAGCTCGCATTCCCTTTTCAGCCATCCCGGAGTGATCGCCCCCCTTAGAGAGTTGGTGTCCATTAATGAGCCCTTCAAAGATGCCGTTGAGAGACTGTTGGAGCGAGCAGTAATGGTGGAAAACTTAGATGTAGCAGTAGAGCTGTTCTCAAAATATCCGGAGTTTATCTTTATCACCCTTAAGGGAGAGCAGATATATCCTCAGGGGGTCATTAGTAGACCCGCCAAAGGAAAAGGAGTCGGCTTGTTAGCTATCAAACGGGCGAAGAAAAGCCTCCGCACCGGCATGGAGATTATCGCTAAGAGAA
>Ga0224501_10000890_pt1 | contig 23079 bp, 15 predicted proteins | sample SF_Oct11_sed_USG_4_FD_169105 | JGI IMG/M metagenome (GOLD analysis project Ga0224501, IMG submission 169105) | Sediment microbial communities from San Francisco Bay, California, United States - SF_Oct11_sed_USGS_8_1 | ecosystem: Environmental > Aquatic > Marine > Sediment | place: USA... | reverse complement strand
TAAATATACAAGGTGGCAATTAACTACAATTCACTCACCCATAATACACTTACATGACTCACCTGCGGAATAACTCATCGCAGAGTTAAGTCCCGAGAGAATGCTAGAAAACACCACACTTCTTCAGACAACCACCGATCAATTATGCAGTCTTACAACGCATGCACGTAATTGGTCTCAAGCTGTCACAGCAAGGTCTGGGGATTCAGAAATCCATCATAAACAGGATATGCGAACAATTAGTCATTTGGATTTTATTATTAAGCACCATCATTTTTCGCTAGTGATTTCTGCTCACTGAGCGCGCGTGATTCGTGAATGATAGCTGGTATTTCTATACCTTGGCCAGAAGCGGCACGTACAAAACCAATGTTAGATGTCAATATATCACACGCGAGTTTATCAGCTGTTCCAAAAATAATTTGGGACCTCTGTTTAATTTGACTACTAGGACGAAGCTCAAGGAAGCGCTGGGAAACACAATCTGGCACAATGGTGAGCAGTTTCAGCAGAGCTGCAGCCCTGGTCTGTTCATTAGGGCCACCGGAAAGCCGGACTATTGTACGATAATCATTAACCGCACTCTGACAGCTGATGAGTACTCTGGATCCATCGAAATATGGCGTAATTCTTTGCAATGCACTGCCCTCGCGTTCCTCCTGTGCCTGTTTCAGTAGCACTTCATCCTCAAATGGATAATCACAGCCTCCGTTGCAGGTGTGCGAGATGTAGACCAACATGCAAGTAATATCAAGAAAAATCTTCTGATTGGAGGGAACACTTGTGAGTTGACCAATCAGATTGTCAGTCTGGGAAATTTGAGTCGTGACCTCCTCATTGAGCTGCTCTGGTTGTCTTCTTGCTTTTTCGAACAGATCCTCGTCATCCGAGTCAGAGTCGGACAAAGCCATCTTAAGACGAGCGAGAGTTTCTTGGGAGACAGGTACTTTCTCACCGAATACAGTGATACCTAGAGATTCCAAAGCTTCTGCCATGTCATGGGTTACACCATTACAAAATATGTAAGACAGATGCGGTGGTGAGACTCTTCGATATAGTTGAGCCGAGCGGAGGTATTGATGGGCTTTCTTCACAATGTCCTTGGTGCCATACTGACCTTTGCCAGCCCAGATCAAATGCAAAGACTGAGGGTTGCGAGCTATTACTTTCTTCCAGGTTTTGCCGCCGTCACAGATTACATCCACAATCACATTATATTGCTTAAGTTCACAAATGACTTCTTGGACATCGGTGGATTCCTTCACAGCTGACAGCACACCAGTTATATATGGTAAGTTGCTACTAGGTGATTCAATGGATGTGCCCAGTGACACGGCCTTGGCTTTGTGTCTCTCTAAGAAGGCCGCATCTGCTTTAATCTTGCGAGCAATTTTTTTGTAAAACTTTGACCGAGATGGTTCACTGATGCAGAGATTGTCAATTTCAGCCAACAGCTTTTTTGATGTCTCCAGTTGCTCCATCTACAGAACAAGAAGGTGTGTAAATGGCTCAATTCTGCAAAAGATATAGGCGGATCGAATAGGTTAATAATCAATGGCCAAAGGAAAAGTATAAATTCAGTTTGGAAGTTTTCAGCTAGATCAAAACTTTGTTATCACATTAAATTTAGTTCCGACTTGATGTAGTTCTCGAATGCATGCATACAGACATTAATTAACATTTGCAACTAATGAATTTTCCAGCTTTAGAGTGAGATTAACAACATAAAAGCTAATGCACCGGCAGAGATCACTGTTTCATTGATGATATCTGTGTGTCATTCCCTTTTAGCCGACTAAAAAGTGGCGCATCCTTTGTTTAATCTAGTGGAGTGATCCATCACTCGCTCATCCAACCCATTGCCAATCAGCACTTGGTAGTGTCGGGCAGTCCACACCGACTGAGTTGGGGAGTGAATTTCTGAATCAATGAGTGACAGACTCCCGAGAACTGGACCAGTGCACTGACTGAAGAGTGACACTGACAAGTCAAGTGACAACAAACAAAGACCAGGACTCGCGGCGTGATGATTGCCTGTTTGTAAGTGTAACTAATTGTAGGGAATACTATAAACTTGAACAAAATCAACTTGAAGTTGAAGCATAACATTATCATCATTAAATTTAATCATTATACTATACCGAAAACTCGCGTTAACTACACCACGAGATCAAGGGCAAACAGTAACAGTAACACTGACTCAGTCACTGAATGAGTGTGACTGGGGACTCACTATGGTGTGTATCATGATTGAATTTGAATGTATCACGTATGTCAACGGTATGTTGTTTCTGATGAGTGCTTCTGAAGCTAGTACTAGACTAGTACGAGCAGTAGCACTACGCTCTACACCACGGCTACAGTCTACATATACACAGTATAATTTGTTTATCTATTGAATCACTACACAGTACACTACACGAGCGGCTAAATTATTTGGAGACGATGATCAGCCAAACACGCACCAAAAAGATAGCCGTTGAAAAGCCAAAGAACAGGGCCTTGTATACCGGAAACAGAAGCCTAACAAACCACGGCAGCAACGCCGAGACATAACTCTGTCTCTGAACCACGGGAGCTAATATTCGGCGGGGTGGAAAATCCATAGAACTGAGTACACGAGTGATACTGGTCCACTCAGTTCCATGAACTTTGAGTGGACAGAGCTTTACACCCACAGGTCATCAACTCGACGCCACATGACTTTCTCGGCCTGCATCCGATAAAACTACACACTAGCAGTCTAATCATAGAGTGAGGACCAAGTTCCCTAATCAATATGGGGGCGTGGTTTTGCACGGAATAGGATTGATTCAATTGTGGGCATGAAGGATAACGTTTCAATACTATGGCTGCTGCATTGCCTATTACTTGCGAGGTCTTTATCATATTGACATACCATGTGACAACAGATATTTCCTTACGGTCACCATGAAACTACAGTCAATCACTGAAATTTTTTTTGCCTTAGTCATATCGGCATTATTATACATGTATTTGGCCCACTACAACACAGGAAGACCGAACATCCACATTTAATAAAATAAAATATCAATCCAGATAAAGCGGATCAACCAAAGTATCACGCATGGTTGTATACATCCCAATATGGTTAAACAACTTTGGCTCATAGAACCATGCTGTTTGATTGGTAAGCTTTGGAAAGTCATCCATAGCATGATCCTTGGCATAGCCTTTCTTACAATAAATAGTACTCATGTAGTCGTAAAAATGCGTCGCTCCCACATGATGAAAAAATAAAGCAGGAGAACAGCAGCTTGGAGCCGGAACAAGTTTATGCAGAAATGGATGAAGCCGTCGTAGTTGAGACACGTTGTGTCGGCCTATCGCATAAAACAGCAGTACAAAATATACAAACCTCAACATACGTACAGAGATTTGATGGTAAGCCGAAGCACGATTTGTTTTGTAAAACAGAATAAATACCAAAAATTCGGCGAGAAGCGAGAGGCTAAACCATTCACTGAGGCGACTAAAGTCAGCAGTAATATATCCGTTCAGTCGTGTGGGGTGAAATAGTTTAATAAATCCGAGCGCCGCCTCAATCTTGGGAATTCTATGCTTGATAATGTGATGAAGATGGAGAAGAAGGTCTGATTGTGGCCAAGCATCATCTTCCACCAATAGATAGTAAGACATGTTATAATGCAATGAGGCACTCAGACAAAACATATAGTCACGCCTTTCCGTCTCAAAGGAATTATTAGCAGGTTTTGTATAAGGGGAATGGATGATATTGGTTATGTTGAGCATACGAATTTTTTTCAGTTCTACCGACTCCTGCGGTGACACATCACATATAAGCAGCGTAGTGTTGATAGCTGGGTAAGATAGCTGCAAGTAAGCAGCAACTGTTTGAGACAGATACTCAGGCGAGTACTGATGTTTTCTTGTTAGCTCTGACTCCCGATCCTTGGTAACAATTGTCACTAGCACATTGTGGCTATTAGGCTTGCTAAGAGAAGGCAAGTGTGACCCTCGATACTCATTCAATATCTTTTGAGCAGCCTCTTTTCGTAAATCATTATCATGAGTGCTTTCAGTCACTCTCTCTTTTAGGGTCTGGGGTGGACCTGCAGAGCAAGAACACAATTGATATAACACAAGTTAGACTGTAAAAATGGCACTTATTCACTAGTGGCACCTCTTCGAATAAACGACACACGGGAAGTTCACTGTTTTGCCCATTGAAGGGGTTGTCACAGCCGAATGTATGTTCGGAGTTGTGTTCCCCATTCTTAAAGGGAGACAACTCCACATTGTGCTGTTAGTCGAGCAAATATTGTTGCGAAATCAAACAAATTTCCCTTTCCAATGATCCTAGCATTAGACCGAAAACGAGTGATTATTGCTAGGTACTCCGTGGAAGACCATTTGATTAGTTGAAGAGTCGGATGTCGGACTCATTTTGTCTTTTCACTCCATTTCTGGGGGGTCAGATGTCCGTCTCGAGCGTCCGGTCCGAGGTGGACCGGACATCCGATGTAGTGAAAAAGCACCGTAACGCTCGCTGACAGAGGTGACAAACTGCACTTTAAAACCCTATTTCTATATTTTTGTTGAACATTTTCTTTATTCAGACTTGTGTAACAACAGCTCTAATATACACCTGCAAGATGATTTTTCAAACATCAGCGGGTAAGCCGAAAAATCAATGCAAACACCAACAGGTCTGTGTTAATTTTCTATCTCGAGGCCAATTCAGTTGCGTCGATTGTCGAAAAAGTGCGTCACCGAGGGCTCCAAGTATGCACCTTTGATCGGGCTATATCTAAGCTTCCATTTGAGCTGGGTATTGGGCCCATTTGTTCATGGTATGCTTCAGAATCTGAAAACAAGTGAAGACACTTTTGGCCATGACATAACCCCTTTAAATAGGAAATCCTCTTGACATGATTCACCAAGACTGCAGTCACTGAGTGAAAGCAGATGGAGGATGTGGTTTTGGAGACGCTATGAGCCAGGAGGCTCCCAGCAGTGTGAACGTGAGCATCTGACCAAAAGGACTCAATTTAGTGGATGTAGTCAGCAGGGTAAGAACCAGTCAATGGAAGATGCACACGTGGTACCAACACATCCCTTACCTCGTATTTTAAAGTAGGGGGAGTTTTTATCTCTTAGGAGGAATGGTGGAAGCACAATAACGAATGTGATGACATAAAGCAGTGCGACTATGCAGTGAGATCGACTTGGTCGCATCATGTGACATAGGTGGCTGTCGTTGCTGTTTTATTCATGCACCCACTGCCAGAGGCATGACCTATGAGAAAGAACACAGACTTTACACACAGTGTTTTTTTACATTCAAACTCGAAGTTAGAATCATCACAAGGGATTAACAAAGGCATGAATGATGCGAGAACAGCAAAGCTAAGGTGGAATAGATGTGGGCATATTACATACTTAGAGCAGTACTCAGGATACCGAGAGGTTAATATAAACCATGTCACCATGTCCCTTTAACAGTTGAAAGTCATACTAATTAATATTATCACCCAAACTAATTAACCAACTAACTACTAACCAACTAACTAATTGACTAACTAACTACTAACCAACTAACTAACTGATTAACTAAATAACTATTAAAATTATAATATTGACCCTGCACTAGATGGATTCATTAATGGGCTCAGCAAAGACGCATCCAAAGTTCTCACACAATACGAACATTATTACAATGATGATCCTTTCTCTGAACACGCCACAACACCAGAGAAGCCCTGATAAAATCCATAGCAGCAGAAATGCACAACAGGTGGCAGGAACTAAACAAGAACACAAACTTGACCATCAACAACAAAAAGGCGTGGGGTTCACCATCAAGCGCCTGAATAGTGATACTGTTCCCCCCCCCGTGACAACTGACGTCACACTGGTTGCTAAATAATTTATCACAAATGGAAAGTCACAACTGCGGAGAAAGCTAACCGGGCTCAACCAATAAACTCTGGTCCCCAAATCGAGCCAAAACCTGTCAGTTACAACTCACCCTCTCGACTGCCCAACACTTGAGTGATCTCAAAGATCTCAAAGACCTCAAAAACGAAAGGCACCGGACCCAGATAAAATAATGACTGAAATGCCCACTCACTTTGGCCAAATTTCTCATCATGGGTTCTGGACATCCTGAATAAATACCTATGCACACATAAGATTCCTAAGATGTGGAGGAAAGCCAAGATCATACATAGCCATACCAAAGCCAAGGAAGGACCCTCGGTCATCAAAAAGCTATATATCAATATCTAATTATATGTATCCCCTAGAAGCTTCTTGAAACAGTCGCCCTAGGTAGATAGATGCAAGCTCCCTGTCTACTAGAATGGAGAATTATTGCAATATCACCAGCATCCCGCCTATCTCGGTATCACCCTCGACCAAATGTTGTCATACAAGGAACATAACTATTCACAAGATCAAGTCCAAAGTCAACGCTCGAAATAATCTAGTCAGAAAATTGACAACCAGTCAGCGGGGTGCTGAACCTAACACTGTTCGCACAAGTGCACTGGCATGTACTGCTCACTAAGCGGAGGAGTGGGAGGGGCTTTGGCTGGAAGAGTGGAGTCAACTGGCTACTACTACTACTACTACTACTAGTACTAGTTAGTACTACTAGTACTACTACTAGTTAGTACTACTACTACTAGTTAGTAGTACTAGTACTACTACTAGTACTAGTTAGTACTACTAGTACTACAAGTACTAGTTAGTACTACTAGTACTACTAGTACTAGTTAGTACTACTAGTACTACTAGTACTAGTTAGTACTACTACTAGCCACTAGGATTCGAGTGACTGTAAGTAAATAATACTGAATTAGTTAATAATAGTAAATAAGTAATAGACTAAATAGTAAATAGTAATAATTAATACAATTAATGATTTATACATAAATAAATAAAATGATAAAATATAAATATCATGTCCCGTCGTGTCAGTACTCAGTAGTGTGAATGGAAATGTCCCCATTGTGGTAGTTGGTTGCTCACAGTTACGCTGACTTACAGTTTGGTTAGTACAGTGTAGCTCACGAATTACCAGTAAATGGACAAAGAAACAACGTAATCTGCATAACTGCAAATTCATTGGTGGAGTGAAAAGGGAAAACGCCACGGAGGTGGTTCCAAAGGAGTTGAGAGACTAAACGGACTCGCTATCGGGGGTCTGGGTGCGCGCTGAATGAAGACATCGGAATCGTTTTTCCTTCTCGAACATAACAATAATAAGTTAACTAAGTCAGTGAACAACTGAATAAGTGACTTGTAACGGACATATTCGCTATAATCGTCTGAATAGGATGAATTGTTGATTTAACTTAGTCAGGCTCGTCGTATCACTCTCTCTGGTACTTTATATTGAACAGAAACAATGAATACCTCACTCGACACCTATATTTCTCGCCATAAGAAGAACTTTGTCAAGACTGGATCTGGGTACGACTTCGAGTTCGACGATTACAAAAATCAAAATTCAAATTTATTGTTTAATTTTAAGCACAAACTGAGACGAAGGAAAACTGGTTCATAACTACTACCACTACTAGTACCGCTAGTACCAATGGTACTCCCAGTTAGTTACGTGTTGACTGTCACTATCCGTGTTATTATTTATTAGTAATACTATTACTAGTAATAGAATTAGAATTACTATTTTAGTATGACTGAGTATGACTTAGTTATTGACTATACAGTATACAGTATTAGCATTAGTAACTAATGCTAATACTGTATACTGTATAGTCAATAACTAAGTCATACTCATAGTCATAGATGATAGTATCATGTGATACTACTAGTACTAGTAGTAGTGAGTACTGTAACTTGTAAGTGTAATACTAGTAGTAGTAGTACTGTACTAGTACTACTACTAGTACTAGTATTATTGGTCTCGTACTACTACTAGTACTAGTAATAGAATAAATTTACATGTACAATTGAATTACTAGTCTAAGTCTAGTAGCCAGTACTCACTAACTAGTAACTAGTAACTAAGTAAGTTACCACTAGTACTTAATTAAGTAGTACTTCTAAATCTACCAGCAAATTCTTCTTATCTTAAGTTAGTAAGTTCTGATACTACCACTACCAGTACCATACCAGTTGACTAGTGACTAGACTAGTTTTGACTTGAATCAAATCAAGCTGTCACTCACTCACTGCCAGTCTCTCATCGTCACGCTCGCGCAGTCACACTTGCAGTGAGTGACTGAGTGACTCACCAGGTGACACCCGTGCTAGCGGCATACCCACAAACTAGTAATGACTAGTTCTGACCCAATGGGATTTTTGTGCCACCTTGCTACCTTACAGCCATGTTCCGAATTGTCCTGATCATGTGAATTGTGTAATATGGAATCAATCATGTCTCCTTGCTCCATGGACGTTATGTAATGAATGTTATTCACAAATCAGTTCCAAAACTGATTCAACATTTGCAGCTATTGGGCTCAATCATCTGCCAAGGCTAGACTCGGTGTTGGAAACAAAGGAGGGCGAGCCATTGTCAAAGATGCCCGAGCGCTGATCAGTCGAAATAAACAGCATACAACCAAAGATGCAAGAGACACTATCAAAAGCAAGCTTGTAAATAAAGCTGGTGGTGACCTCAGATCTATTCTTACCCAGAAATCTCGGGCTAATACACAGTCAGCAGTAAATCTGAGGCGCACTGCAGGTGGTCGAATAACCAAGAAAACATCTGGAGTGGCCCAGCGTGGCATTGGTGGGGCAGGGCGACCTCTTCGTGTTCAGATTCAGCAGGAGGTCGGGAATTTGTTGATGGAAGATGAGGAGACACAGTCCTTCTCTTCAGTTGCGGTAATGAAGTCTGTAAACATTGTACTGTGAATTTTAGCCAAAATACTTGCGACTATCAGTGCATATGTGACGATAACCGAAAAACAAAAGGCTCTAAGCGTTATAACCCTTTCATTCAAACAAAATACGATATTATAGAAACTGAAGGCGCTGTCATATCTTGGTAACAATCTCTGAGAGTACTACAAATGTTTTGACTTGACTTGAATGGTAGCATTGACCTATTTTGCAGAGAGATTCAGCTGTCAAGTTCCGAGGAGGTAGTATTGTTATCAACAAGCCAAATGCGGCTAGGAACGCTGTAACCAGCCAAGCCGGGAGACCGACCCCCCAATTAAAGAAAGAGTATACTTGCACATTGATTTATGACGATGAACCAATGGTAGTCACACCCCAGCAGAGGAAACAGTGAGCTGATGAAACAACCCTTTTTTTAATGAGTCAACACACCTGATAGTTCTTGATAGGGAACACAAGTCCAATTGCATTGTACGGTGTAGAAAATTTCTCATTTTCCACAACTTAACCAGGTTGTGATAAATAATTTATTGGAGTTTTGATTTTTCAGGATGAGGATGCCTAGAGCAGAATCGCTACAGATTGTTAATCGCACTCCACAACAAACTTTCTCTACACCGAAGCTAACTATCAGTTCTTCACTGACCAACAGGCAAAACGTTACCCAGTCACTCGGAGGTTCGACTTACATGGATCGTTATATCCCTCCTCAGAGACCAGACTCACAAACTGGGCAAGTGCGAGCCAACTGGTCAAGTCAAAGTGCAACGACTGCACGCACGGGGGCATATAGGTCACCGGCCGCCCGACAAATGGCTGCACGACCAGCGCAGCAACATTCAGTACCAACAACTTCGCAGAGAAATCGATCTGCTGCCAAGGGTACATCAGAAGAAAGCCAGGTGGTGAAGATTTTAGTGACAAACCTATCTCATGAGGTCAACCAGGAGGATGTAGTTGTAAGTTTGGGTCGCTTCCGACCTCGCATTCATTTACATTCTTGACTTAGCTCAAGTTGCAGCTTGCTTTTTCTGCTGGTTATCTTCAGGCGCTAAAGGGATTGGCATTGTCATTTGTAAAACATTGTCTGGGCTTTAGCAGTGAGAGATGTGTTGCTGTACACTTTGGAACCGCAATAACCATGTTGATGGTTGGTAGCACATATATGTTATGTTCTTGTTGACAAGTCACTACCTAACAATCTATAAGTCATTGCCATACCTCCATTTTCCTAGGAGTTATCCCCTTGTTGTATGTCACTGATATATATAATAGAGTAATTATATAGGTAATTTGTATTAAAATTATTTTTTATTATTATTCTGTAGGAGCTGTTCGGGGATGTTGGTGAGATGAATTCGGCGACCTTAGTAAGACCGGGTCTAGCTGAAGTGCTGTATAAGACTGTAGCGGCTGCCAATAAAGCCATTTCATTGTATCACAATAGAGAATTGGATGGTATACCTATGAATATACAGTTGATCTCAGCTCCTGAGCGATCGTCTACTGCAGCACAATCTGCTAAGTACAGGTGGGTTGAGCCATATGTGCCCCATCCTCCACCTATTAAAAAGTGTCCTTTAATGTTGGCGTAGTTTCATGTTGAACATAGTGCATAGTAAAGCCTATAATGTAGAACCGTACTGGTAAAAACCTACCATTACTCAAAAGTTCTCCTAGGGTGTTTTACTGCATTTTGAGTGAGTTTATATCTTCGCAGTTTCCCACTGGATGATCAGAGCGTGAGAAGCCTGTTTCACCGCCAGGCACCTACAAGCGACTTCTTCAAGAATAGTTACTCCGAATTTCTGTGAGGACCATGTAAGCGAACTATCTACAAAGGACTCCTACCTCCACATGTAGAATGTAAGCACCGTTTAACATTTATTATTAAGTAATACAATAAAAGAGTACAAGCATCGCTCAAACCAAGAATAAATTAGCCCTTCTATAAGGTTGCAATGATTTGTATAGAATAGTGTTCTCTCTGTATAATTTTTGGATACTCACATAATAGATAAATATTGAGGTGGTGGGGTCACACGATTAAGCAAGGATTAATCAGATGTTACAGAACTGAACCATTCCTGCAAAGTTTCATCAGGTTTATGGAGAGTCTCATTCTAGCAGACCTTTGTGGTGAGTTTTCATTCGTCCTTCAATATGGAAAGCAAGATCAGATTTCTGGAAATCTGAAGGTCGGTAAATAACATTTGTAGGGTAGCCTTTAATATGAATATGGGGCGGCTATCTGCCCGCAGTACAAGGCTGACCTATCACCAAAACGAAACAGTTTCATGAAACTCTCTGTAAATTATATGGAAAAGGTAGACACTCCGGAAATTGGATAACTGGTAAATTGAAGTTGTTTTCCTATTGACATGAAAAAACACAACTCCTTTGATAAAATTTTGAGCGATTATTGCGTAGTTTACGTGTATATTTGTGCCATCACATACAAACCAAGATTAACGTATACCAAGATTACGAACTCGGCATGCTTTTTTCCGGAAATGCGTCGTTGCAAGTCTACCCAGTCGCTGAGTGGCATCCACAGTACTATTTCCTATGCGAATGGTACAGCGATGGGTACACTGGGCACCTCACCTCCCCTGTTTCCATCGGTTTGAACGGGAGATCGTTATCTTGGTATAATCTTTGTGCGAATAAGTTTGCTTTACCTTGATATTGGCCAATGCCTATCCATATATTCATGTCAATCAGGGTAACTGTAAGAACTGAGGAAAGAGCTTTCTGCATCTACCTCGGTACCATTGTGCATTTTTGTGGGAGACCAATAAATTATACTGCAACTCTGATAAGATATGCCGATGGCGAGGTTACTATAGGGTGAACGGCTGTGGACATTCCTACCCCCACAATGTCCATGGCCTCACATTTTTCTTTGTGTAAGTTGATTTCCGATCCCTTTCATCTCGGGGGTACATTTTGCTTCCAATTGATCGGAGTTCATGATAAAACTTAAGGTGGATGTAAGTGCGAAGTCAATTTCTCCACCCACTATTCAAATAAAATATACTTTGATGAACTGATACCATTGCTGAGTGCGGACTGGCTTAACAAAGAGAACTGAGGCGGATTTAGGACAACTTGCATTCTGTTCCACTTATTAGCCTATAGTATAAAAATGCATATGGTGACTTAAGGTTTTTGGTAAACATTGTAACCTGATAGTTTTTGAGGGCTTCTTTAAATATTGTTCAATGGTGCGACAAACCTTAGGCGAAGTTTTGCTTGGAGTGCTATTATCAACTCAATCCTTTACTCTAAAGTAAAGCGTATAGATAACATTTGATCGCTGGTATTTTTCACTGAGTACTTTTCGAATCATGGGATGGTATCTGATTTGAAATGACTCCAGCCGTAATTTTATTAGTTTAATCAAAAGTAATGGTCACAGTGATAACACATTGCAATGCATGAACCTGTACCGGAAATTGACATGCTCTCTGCCACTATGGCAAAATGGACAGGACAATTAAAAATAAGATAAAAAATCTACCGTTTATTACAAACAATTTTTTGCTATGAATCCCAAATAGGTCGCATTTGATCCTCATGCCATACATTGCACAGTCTTTCGTAATTTTTTCAACTGATTGTCCACTGATTTGGACCCCAGAATTCCAACGATTGAGGCTGAGTAAACTGGCAGCAAATTGTGCAGGTGAGAAACGAGCACAAAATACCGCCAGACATCAGCATTCAGTAAAACCTCAATAGGTATTTACATTCATTCACTCGCTATGTACATAATAGATTCTGGGCGGGGCTTTATTGTTACTAGTTGAGCCGGTAGCAGGTATTGTACTGGACTGACACTTCGTTGCATATGGTGAAAGAAGAAAGTATGTACTGACACACCGAAAGATGTGGTCAGACAGCTTACTTACTATGCACCGAAGGATTCTTCCTATACTGTTACTGCTGCATGCAGGTGAGTACACATTCTATCTCTTCCTCTCGTATTAGTAATGGGGTTTGGGGTGTGGCCTCCAGTTCATGCGAAGTAATTTGAAAAATCAAGCCATCACATGTATGTTTCCAAAAGCTACCTTCAGTACCAAAACTGTTTTCTTTGAAAAGTCTGCCCAAAATGTTTCGATAGCCTTCTGAGGCAGCCACGCCCTTTTCTAATATATATATATAAATCCTAATCAATATGCTCGATGTCGGCGGTTTGAGTTTGCCGGGCTTTCCATAGTAAGATTTTTTCATGCAAGATGCGTGATGCCTGTATTATGCGCTTGGTACACCAGAACTACCTATCTTATAATGTGCATGCGTACTTATACCAGCTGTGTATAGAATTGCATGTTTTAAAATTGCTTGGGCGAGAAATAGTAGTAGCTTCTAGCTATAAGGAAGGGAAATGAAGTAGCAGGCTTTAATACTCCGGGTTTTCCTAACCCTAAAGCGGTGACTTATTCATTGCTTCATTGCTATATGCTTCACCATGAATATTGCAGTGTGGCATGGATTTTGAACTCGTTTGAGTCTGACAAGTTCCTAATTATGAGCGGCTCACATTCCGATCCCAATACAAGTTATTGACCGATTTTGTGTTGTTATAAAATTAACAATAACCAGCCACTTAAGTTGAGGATCTTCAATGTATTGACCCTTCAGTGACAAATTTTAAATGCTATTAGAAAATGTATATAATACTCTACATTATAAATTGGCATATCGAAACAGAGATGAGTAGCAGACACTGAATGAAATAGCTACTTGGACATTTAATTTGATAGTACTGTTCGAAGAAGGTATTACAGCTAGCTGTAATACCTTTTTGTAATGTAGAGTATTATATACATTTTCTCATACCTCTGTTGATCAGTGAGATCTACCACCAACAATGACCCTATATGACCCCATATCCTGTCAGATGCTGTCACGTCCAGTTCTACCTAGACTCAATGCATTTCTGATTGTAGTAACGTCACAAACAGTGAATATCGAGACAAGAGTTATTGGTGGAGCGACCTACGATGGCTTTGTACACTCAGGAAACACTCTCACTGTGTCATGCTACTACGAGGAGATGTTCACTGATGAAACACGTGTCAACAACAGTGCTAGTGATGTACTGTCCCTAGTGTTACAAACTAGTACTGGTGACTCGGTTCAACTAGACCAAGCACAAGACATAGACAAGACTACATTTGATAACACCGCACTGGATGTTAACGCCACTGGAACTAATGTGACGAAAACATGGTCATTCTCCTATGCCTATCCAGTCACAGGTTAGTTCTTACTCCTTTTCTTTTGTGACATGTAAAACAAGGCTTAGGTTGACTGATCTGCAACTTCTTTAGACTGTGACTTCAAACCGTCCTGACTCAAACCTTGCCTTTGAATCAAGGTCATCCTTGTGCAACTCTGCCTCATTTTACCCAATCCATGCACAATCAGGGTTCCTAGTGAAGTGTTTGGTCCTCTTCAAGCCTGAAAGATGGACATACTACTAGTTCTTGCTATACTACATCTCTAGTGCCTAGGCCCTGAACTAATCGCTCAGTTATTCAGCTTTTCGGGGTGTAGTCATATACACTAACTAAATGGAAACTCTGTTTTCTAGGTGCTTCAACTAGTGGAAACTTTACTTGTCAGTTCAATCGCAACGAGACAATACTAGAAACTATCAACAGTTTCAATGTACTAGAAGGTAAGCATTTCCTGCTTTAGCTTTTTATTTTGTGATTGCACTTTGAATAAAATGGTTATATACCGGTGATATAAAGTACATGCACGAGTCTATAATGGCACAGTTATTCATCAGTCTTTTTCAAAGGACCAGCTGTGAATTGGTATCAAGCAATATAACCCTCCCCCCCCCACACTCAATCTAATAAACATTATCAGGGTGTCTTGATTTAGGTGCATGTATACTTGTGATTGTAGTCTCCGCTACGTACATTGGATGCTGGAATGATAGTGTCACGGGCTTAGAGAGTCGTGAAAGTGAGGGACCTACAAAACAAAATGCCCTGACTGATTGTCAGTCCTGGGCATCGGAGCAGAATTTCACTGCATGGGCAATCACAATAGAAGCCGGTTAGTAAAGTCATATTTTCCACTAGCAACTCAGCTCATTGGTGCACCAACCCAACCAGATGACATAGGAATAATGATTGAAGGCAATGCATTTTCTTATGCATTACATTGTTCATTGAGTTTATGATATTTGCGTCAAATGAAATCCCAGGATTCACCGATTTGCATACTTGTTGCCAGGGAAGTTTATGTGTCGAGGATCAGCAAATCTCACTACGCTGTATAACTCTGCCGGCCCATCAACCACCTGTTCCAGCTCACAAATTGCTGAACAATCTGGCATGGCAGTTTACATAACTGCACCTCCTTATGTGCCTGGTGAGTCAAATAAAAGATTAATAAGTTGATACAAATTTTTTTCTGTCATTGGCTACTCAGTTAATAAGCGTATTTGAACCTAAATGGACGCGTCATGTTTTTCTATCTTTGTGTTTCATTGAATGATATGATTGTGTGTTGTATGGCACATCAAGCAATCTGTTAAACAATTATACCGTCTCTGGCTATTTATTGTTTTGTATTCCTTTTGTAGTGGTAAATAGGACAGGTGAGTAAAAAAGTGCAACCGGCGAAAAGTTTTAGCCATACCGTTCACTGCATTAAGCAGCTTCCTTATGCCATAACCTGTTCTTATCGGCAGCTTAACATATGGGTGTAACCCAGTGATTATCCAGTTCTGATATTTGCATAACATACATTGTAGTTTATTCAAATGTTGAAAACTTATGGTAGTTATGTATGTCTACTAGATTTGTCCCAATTTACTCTATACTGTAGTTATCGATGCTTAGTGTATGGTGATGGCCATGTTTTGAACTTCAACCAGCAAACACTCCAGTTACGTGGCTCATGCGAGTACACATTTGTCAGTGGCAAAGCAGTTGATGGTTCCACGTTCAGCGTCTCCGTGCTACTTACCACTAAGGTGCAAGGTGGCGTACAATCTACTGAAGTAGGCGGTGTTACATTGATGCACAATAACAACTCCCATCAACTGAGGCCGACTTCGGTTTGGGTGAGTTCTCCGATTCCTTCCCAGTTTCATACCGCTGTGTAATTGCCATGGCCGGGTGGCTCTTAATAGTACTGTTTATCGTTAGAGCCAGGGAAATGATTGGCAAATGGAGTTTAGATGCTTTTATGTGAATTTTAGGTGAATGGTCAGGAAAACTGGAATGATGATATGACCATAAATGGCATCCATCTCATAAACAGACCAGATGGTTTCATATTGAGCTCACCAGATGTTACAATCTGGTATAACAAGGATGGCGCAGTTGAGATTCGTGTTCAATCTACTGCCACGGTTAGTAGATACTTAGGGGTTTGAAATACTAGAGCAAAACATGTAACTTGAATGCCAATTTAGAAAAGCACAATAACTCTTCTCGAGTTTCAGGGTGTGCACCGACTACACCACCGCTGTAAAAGTGTGTAAATCGAAACCAGAAACATCGTCTTGCTGATTTCACAATGGTCTCTATAGCAATGCTTCGATTATAACAGATATCTAGAGTTATTTGTTCACTCTCCATGGACATATTTCGGTATGCCGTTGTCTGGAAAATTTTAGGCATGGTGTAAGTTCATGGCGGGCAGCAAAAACGTGCGAAGGCATATATATTATAGTTTGACCAGTGACACTGGTTTGACATAACCCCTCTGCTAAATTTGTCGCAATCCTCTTCGACCTATCAGAAGATAAAGTTCCATTGGGGATATGTCTGTGCATAACCTGTTTGGACTGTTTTGGCTTTCACGCCCACTCTTATAGACAGGCTATACAAACAATTTGTGTTTATCTGAATACTGATGAATGCACAACCTGCCGAATAAATTTCTTTTTAAATCTTCTGCTCTTTAGACAAGTGGATTTTGTGGAGCTATGAGCGGAGAAACAAGCCCACCTAAGCTCACAAGCTCTGATGGGTAAGTCCGTGTATAACACTAATTGAAGCTACTAGCAATACATTTCATGAAAAAGACTGAACTGAGATCAAATCATTATCGTGGATATTTGAAGCACGTCTGAATGCTTCAGTATACTGACGAATGGAGGTGATGGTTTAGTGAATAGGCCTAGGTCTTCCGCCAGGATGGCCTTTGTCTTCACAGCGCTCTTATCAGTTTAGGATCACCATAGTAGAGACCTTGCGCATGAGAGAACGACTCCGGAAAACCCCCTGTTGTAGGTTTCCTGGGATCGGCTGAAAACAAGGGTTCTAGAGAAATAGGTCTCTTTTAAAGCTTTTCAAAGGCTCTATCAAAAAGCTCTTTTCAAATGATTTTATCGCCCGGAACGATACCTCTAGTGGTATTCTATTCAGTCAACCAGTCAGATCTCATCTTTGCTCCTGGTAACAAAACTGCAGTAGCTGTACTAGCGACGGTAAATAGCAATAAGTCAACGGTAAGATTTACGACGTAGTAAGTGATCCATATGGATTTTCCTGGGTGGCAAAGTGACTCTTGATGGTTATTCACTACATTTGCTGAAATAATTAGGACATTTGGCTACCTTTAGATTGCCTCATCATTTATTTTCTTCTCTCCTATTTTACCTAGATCAGTCAATAGTCTCCCTTTTTGAATCCCTGGCAGGACTCTGGCGTCTCCTATAAACGCAAATATCGCCTAATGTAGCTTACTTGAAACATCGCCTCAAAACTTGGCTCTCCTATGAAAGCGGATCAACGTTTACATTATGAGGGCCCTAGCGTCGCGTGATCCGATTAATCCCCTGCTTTGTAGTTGTCTTCCAAATCTTCTCGGTTGCTGTTGACTTCTAATTATTCCCATCTGTTGCATATTTTTACAGTTCCAGTGGATCACACTGGATGTGTATCATTTCATCTATCGTACAAACTTGTTTACTGTTCATGAGCACCTCTAAATTAACTGTCAAGTTGCGTTTAGTGTGAGGCTTATGATGGCCTGTTCACATTTTAATCCGAATGGCCCAAATTGAAGGACAATGGGATCTCAAAGTTGAACGTAATATTGGAGAAAACTGAAGTAATAAGAAGCGGTTTTCCTGGGTTTTCCTGGGTTTTCCTGGGTTTTCCGGGGTTTTCCTGGGTTTTCCTAGCCCTAAATAGAGGCCGTTGCGCCCCGGCCTCCATCAGTGCGCAATAATGGCAACTAACACTTGCTGGCAGAGGTGAAAACACTCGGAAACCCTATTTCTATATTTTTGTTGAACATTTTCTTTATTCAGACTTGTGTAACTACAGGTCTAGTATGCACCTGCAAGAGATTTTTCAAAACATCAGCGTGTAAATCGAGAAATCAATGCAAACACCAACAGCTCTGTGCTAATTTCCTATCTCAAGGCCAATTCTGTTGCGTCAACGGTTTGAAAAGCGCATCGCTGAGGGCTCTAAGTATGTGCATTGGATAGGGCTATATCTAAGCTTCCATTTGAGCTGGGTATTGGGCCCATTTGTTCATGGTGGGCTTCAGAAACTGAAAACAAGTGAAGACACTTTTGGCCATCACATAACCCCTTGAATGATTTATATGACTGACTGGTTGTAGGTGACATTTTATTTCGATTCTTACAGGTGTCCACAACTCGAACTTGCGGATCCATCTTCAGGCAGCTGTCCTGAAGCAGATAGGTTCTGCTCAGTCACATCCGACAGCCCATTCTTTGACTGTCTGGCTAATAGGTAGGTTATATTTGATTCCATCGCATTGGTTTTCAAGTGTCTGCAAACTTGTGGTGTTCTTTTGAAAAGATTTTATTTTCTGTTCATTTTTTTAGTCTGGTTAATAACGGAATAGAGCTGATCACAGCTTGTCGTCAAGACGTGTGCTCGTCTCTGAATGGAGTTGGGGCTAGTTGTAATGTATTTAAGATGCTAGCACAGGCTTGTTTCTCTGCTACAGAAGAGAAAGTTTATCCAACAGGATGGGTAGAGCACCATAGCTGCTGTGAGTGTATATCTGTACGAAGCCTTCTAGCTACCCTATATAGTGACTCCTCCCCATTTTAAGGACATCAGGAGGAGCACTGTGATACCCCAGTGGCTAGATCAAACCCTGGTCTTGTCGAGCTGTGAATATGAGCTCCCCGCATTTTACCCAGCTTCTCTCACTTCAGAAAAGCTCCATTAAAGAGGATGGCCAAGTGCCCGTGTATTACAATGGAAAAAAACCCAAACCTTTTGGTAATAAGCTGTTGAAGTTCATTTATACTCAAAGACATTGAAGACAAGTCCTAGGGTGCATGCTCATTTCAGCGGCCACTAGACATGTAAATCATCGACAAGACATACAATGTTAACCAGCTTATATACAAAGGGACTTTTAATATGGAAAATCTTGATCTTATCTGTATGTCATTATATGTGCCCTGTTTTGTAGCACTGGGTTGCCCAGCCTTTACTGCCTACAGCCCATCAACCGTCCGATGTAATAATCGTTGTGATCGACAATTTCTTGAAAACTCTAATGCTTGTCAGAGGCTTGCCAGGGTTCCTGGATGCGTTTGCCCTACTGATGAGCTATGGCTCGGATTTGATTCCTGTGAAAGAACCTGTCGCTTCTGTTCCTATAAGGAGAGTATTGTTATACCAGTAAGTTTTATTACACGCTCATTTCTTTCATGCACACAAAAAAGTTGTCTACCAACCCTTTACATGTAGGCTCAGCAGTAGGATTGTCTTTTGAGCACCACAATTAGCACAAAGATACACGTAGGCCTTTTGTCATAAAAACTTACTGTTTTATGTATGGTTCGGTCAAAGATTTTACCTGAGTACTCTCTGATTGCTTGAAGCTGTTCTGTAGAGAAGTCAATCTTACCTGATTGAGGGGTGCATGGAAGAAGTTGGATGCTCGGCTACCAGCCAGACCATCATAGAATCAGTCCGTTGCCATAGCGATGCTCAGTGCTTAGCAGTGAATGGACGACGGGGCTGCCACTGTAATGAAGGCTATGTCGGAGATGGATACTCTTGCTTACGTAAGTGAAAATAAGCATGATGTAAAGTATCAGGTCTCCTCTGCACCCTATCGCCATTAGACAAGTTGTAATTTGTCTGCGTTTAAAACACCCTTAGGGTTGTCTAATGGTTGAACTAGTGATGGTGAGCTATTGTGTTGAAGGCAGGTTTCTCAAAAACTATCATTGGCATGGTGACGGGAGAGGGATTTTCGTTTATTTGTATGCAGGTTCTTCACATTTCTGCTTTCGCCCAAGTAAGGTAATTGATCCGTGATACATTTCTGAACTTACTGCATGAAACAGGCCACTAAATAAACGTGTTTGCTGTCTTCTAGTATATTGCCCCGCCGGACATTATCCTAATAGGGGGAATTGTGACGAATGTCCACTGGGATTCTATCAGCCTGAACCTGGACAGACTGCATGCATAAGATGCCCTGGGAGAACTGTGACGGAACAGACTGGATCCCTGAACACCAGTAGCTGTGTCTGTGAGTACGCGTGCTGAGACAAATTTGTGGACTTGGCTGACCTGTTGTAATAAAGATCTTGTATCACTTCTGGAAGGCTGTAAGGCTGTAAAGTCTAAGAGATCAAGACTCTCTAATTCAACAACTTAAAGCACCCTTTACATCTCATATAGTAAAACTAAGAATGCCTTCCAAAGCATTTTGTTTGTATAATTCCTTCATGTATGTTTGCCAGTTATGAAAAACCTTTGAAATTTGAAAACTGTGTCTATAGGTTGAAATTCATTTCTCATGTACTGTGTATATATTTTAACAGTGCCACCTGCACAGAATGCATCATGCGAGGTGTTTGGCTATGGACATTATGTTGGATTTGATGATGTACCAGTTGACTTCACGGGAGAATGTAAATACGTCGCCGCCAAGACAATAGCAGGAACTAATAACTCTGAGTTCACTGTGCATGTACAGCATGGTGTACCAGAGGACACTTCCACCTTATTCATTCAGTATGTAGAGGTCACAGTTGGAGGCAAGAGAGTGCGAATGGGGCCTGGAGAAAATATCTATGTGAGTTACCCATCATCCACTGTATTCTTTTCTTTTGTTCTAAGCGGACATCCTATTTAGCCTGATGCTCTTTGTGGGCTGCTTGAAGCTGGGATTATGTGAGGAGTTCATAGTCACAGCGGGAGCTCAACCTGACCAGGGCTTAAACCTAGAATTTAACGAATCTAATCATCTCGACTCAAACACTTTAGCCACTGAACTACTCTACTCTCCTTAACCCTAACACTACATCTATATATTGTCTGGTGAGCTGGTATTGTAGTCATCAACCGAGTTTTGAATTGATACCCGTTCTACGTTACAGGTGGATGGATTCGGCATTATCTTACCATATAATGGAGATACAGTAAAGGTCTATCGACACCCGGCGGGAGTAATGCTTATAGCCAATGAGTCTGAGAGTGGAATTGTAGTCTTCTTCGATCTGGCTTGGCAGATGTATATTAATATTCCTACCAAGTATCAGGGTGAAGTGGAAGGTAATACAGAACATTTCTATGTCAGCTTTTCATCCTGATACTACCTACCATACATGCTTTGAGCCCGAACTGCTACCAAATAACCTTGCATACTTTCAGGTCTCTGTGGCAATTACAATGGTGCTGTGGATGAGTTTACTATTGGAGGACTAGATTTCAATCCAGAATACTATAATGAAAGTACATCAAATTTTGAAAAGCAAAGGATTGTTGCCAAATTTGGGGATAGCTGGAAGTTTCTGGACACTTTGTAAGTGAACTGAACTGAAATATCGAGTGTACCTCTCATCCTCAACATTGTCTTAATTTGGATGCCCTCTTTGTCCCTTCAAAATCTAATGCATGGAACCCTATTACATAACCTAAACACAATTCATTACAATGTACATGACTAATGCACGCACCCCACATAATATACATAGTGATGACGACGAGGTTCTAGAAATCCGCATGACTGCTTGTAGCTTAACCTCAACAATGACTGAGAGGTAGTGTGAAATTATGCAGTACCCCACTAGTGGATATCTTGATCATATGCGTGTGTTCCTAACCTATAGTCGCAGAATTATAGAGTTATTCTCTCCTCTATATGGCTAACATCCCTCTCCTTCCATATTTCTTTACTCATAACCTGTGGTTTGGTTTGACCGCTGGTCTATTGGTGCCTTGGGGATTAGAGAGCACTGGTTGGGGGGATACTAGAGAGTAGGCAGTACGCTCACAATGTAACCCCAGCACGGAAGCACTGGTTTTATGTGTGTTGCCCGGATTGAGTTGAGAGTGGTTTGCAAAAGATTGGCCAGGTTTGTATCTTTAGTACCATCTCATAAATATATAGCGTTGCGCTTTTCCTAAGCAATGGCTCATGTGCATCAGGTTTGAATGCTTGGCTGATTTAAATGAAAGCAAGATCCGTACAAATGTTTTAATTGTTCGGGCGCTTTGTCATTGGATCAGGTACATCATATAGATCAACATAAGGTCCCTGAACCATAAGCATAGACTCAAGTTCTCATTGTGTTCACGCAGATACTGCCCGGATTGGTCACTTGAGATCACTGAGGACTCATACCATCAATGCACGGCTAATGCATCCGCCATCATTGATGGAGAGCTATACTGTGGGTTTGATGTGACCGGTGTGAATGATACTGTCTCAGCCAATCCGCTGCAGCTCTGTTTGGATGATGGGAAAGCAAACCATGAAGAATTCAGAGGAAAATGTGTGCTTGATGTGTGTCATCTCGGCCGTAACAGGTATCTTTAAAAAGAATATGCTGACCCGTTCATTCAAATCGGAGAAAATGTGTGCATGAAGCCTCTCATTTGAACACTTTGTGCGTACTGCTTGTGTCAAGCTGGGACAAGAGAAGTAACAAAGTTCAACTAGGTGTGCAATGCCTGAACTTACACCTTCTATGGTTGTATTAGGCATGAGATGAGATTGAGCTTGTAAGTTTATGTTTTAGCTCCGGGGAATATGACCTTGAAATGGCGAAGACAGCTGCCTGCAATATTATCACACAGTTCGCTAGCCAATGCCGGCATTTTGGTTACGACATCAGTGGCTGGCGATCCTTTTATGGATGCCCCGGTAAGAACCTAACTGGTTGTAAAAATGAGCAAAAAGTACACAGGACTTGTTTCAATTGCATTTTTTTAAGGT
>Ga0224501_10000889_pt1 | contig 23115 bp, 19 predicted proteins | sample SF_Oct11_sed_USG_4_FD_169105 | JGI IMG/M metagenome (GOLD analysis project Ga0224501, IMG submission 169105) | Sediment microbial communities from San Francisco Bay, California, United States - SF_Oct11_sed_USGS_8_1 | ecosystem: Environmental > Aquatic > Marine > Sediment | place: USA... | reverse complement strand
CAGATCACAAGATCAGACATGTATGGCGAATGGTCGTATTTCTAGAACATAGAATTATTAGTCTTTAGAGTGAGAGTTCTTCCGTATGACCTCCAGTGGGGAAACAGAATGTATGCCTGTGCAGTCAACTACCGTTTCTTGGAAGCTAGCCAGCCGATGTAAGCCGGAAGACCTAAGCATTTCCGAGTACAGCACTGAAAGTGTCGAAAGTGTTGAGAACTTCACCTTCTCACTCATTGCCTTATGCGCCTGCTCATTGTTCAAGTCTTTACGAATGCTGCAATCATACTGTTAAAACCAACTCGTTTCAAACTCAGGCGCTCACAGTTGCGAGTCCAGTACTCGAACATTGAGCTATCCTCCTTTCCCACTGCAGCAGTTGCTGTGTTTATGGCAATCAATCGCTCGCTACTGGCCAGACTGCTTGCATGTGATTCAGTGCAGGTATTATAGCACCAAAACAAAGGTGAAATTATATACTCATGTAGAGCTGTGTAAGAATGGAGGTCAACTTGTAATGCACAACCTTCTTTTACAGGGATCCCAACTCTATTCAGTGGGTATCTGGGCAGATAACATGGCCTAAATATACCAACAATGCACCAACTCATCTCCTCATAAAAAATCATCTAGAGGTATCGGAGGAAATACTGTATATCGACAGGGTAAAAACTGTGTACGAGTGCTTTGTTGAACCAAGACATGCTCAGATTATTAGAGACAACAGCAGACCAACAGTACCCAATGGTAAGTTTATACATATAATCATGCCAATATACATTTCAATAAACATACTTCACAAATATGTGCCATGATTATTGAGGTCTGCAAGGCCTTAACCTCCTGTAGGGTAGGGAAATGCTGTTGATCCAGTGGACAAATTCCTGTAGTCAGAATATGGTAGTTCAAAATGTTTCACAGTTGGTGTCACAATTGGCAACAAAGTTATAGACAGAATGTTGTGAATTAGTCTCGGATACGTTTTGCTTCACATGGCGAGTAGTGAGCAGATTAAAAACCTTGTTGATTGTTTTAGGTTTGGTTTTACTTTACTGGGAGCTGAGCCATGAACAAGCCCGTATAGCCATATTGGTACTAGTTGTGGTCATATTGGGACTGCTTTGGTCAATGCTACTCTGCGGAGGCAATACCCCAACGAAGCCAAAGAAGGCCTAGAGCCGATGCTTATTGATACTTATAATTGATACTTATAATGCAGAGTGCATAGTGATAAATTCAAAGATAATTTATTTTTATTATATAATGTGTAAAATTCCTATTGACTATTCAAAGAGTAATGAAAAGATTAAAACGATTAAAGTACTCAGTGGCTCAGTGACTGTTTCATCTACTCATCAGCTGATTAACCCTGGCGGATGCTGTTTTTTCTCTCTTGCTACGTGAGGCTTGCAATTCTTCTAAAGCCCATGTTCTAGCTTCAATGTCTTTGCAAACCTGCGCAAATTCCCGAGCGATTGAGGAAAACTCCGGACCAGCGGCCAGGCAAGACCGATGAAGAGCATCCGTTTGGTGTAGCTCTTCTTGTGTCTTGGCCACCGCCAAGTCAAGTGATTCCCTGCAATTGAAAGAAGCAGCTGAGAGTGACTTGATGCATACCTAGTGATTCCACACCTCCACAGTAACATCAGCCTGCTGTGCTGGTAGGGGCTTTGGCATTTAGTGAACTGATAGAGAAAGCTGGGGACTTCTTTTGAGGTGCTAATAACAATATTTTTTCAAACTGAAGAGTACTTCTAAGTTGATACTAACCGAACTTTTTGCAACTCCAGGCTCGTTGCTGATGTATAACTGGCAGTTAGGAGTTCAGTCTCAATCAATCTGCAGCAGTAAGCAAGCACTCTTACGTGTATGATTGCACATATCTGGCTGTGTGATATGAACATAGGCTGAACCTAATCTGACGTAAAAGTAGGAAATGTTCTAACCGCACAATCAGGGCTGCTGGATTAACATAACTAGTTCTGAGCACAAAAGACTGTTGAACAACTCAACATCATGATAAGGAGATTAGGAAATACCGTTGACTGGCTTCTTTTTTATTTCTCCCAGTAAAAGAAATGAATCAACCACTAAAAACTAAGCCCACTTACTTTAGCTTGGCTGTGAATGCCTCAATTTTAGCGCACAAGTTATCTGCATCACTTTTGTCATTTTCCGCTTGTTGACCCATTTTGTATTTGACAAGCAGCTTCTTCATTAGACTCATTGCTTGTAAATAGTTCTGAAAGCAAGAATAAACTTCCAATTTCTAATTTAAAATTGAAAACAAATACGCTATGCCCAAAACTTCATGCAAGAATAAAAATATTTTTTCTAAATATCAATTAAATCCCAGCCAGCTCATATAACTAGTCAGTCTAGGTCACCTGAGATAGAGTAGTGTACTGTGCATTTTCCAAGTGTTTTAACTTAGTGATCGCCTCACGGTTTTCTCTGACTTTCCCAGCATCAAACTGTATCACTCTATTAAGTTGGGAAGCTTTAGCGGTTATGACCCTTTGACCTAAACAGAAGATTGTGAGTGTTCAGTAACCGAGTGAGCTTCACAGGCCAGTTGGGAAAAACATTTTGATGAAAACACAGGATAGACAGTGTGCGCTCACCAACAGAAGGCGGGCTTGGCTGGTAAAACTGGCTCAGCGAAAGAAGTTTCCCTCGTATTCGTTCCCTTACAAGTGTTTGAAAGTTGATAGCTTCATCCTAAAAAGATAAATGCAATAATAGATAATCTATAAACAGACAAGCAAGCATTTATTTTTGAATGGGGTCCTCGATTCTGTGGGTTTAACCGACAGAACATGCACAGGTACACATTTGAAAAGGACTTAAGTACAAAAAAGGCAGTCAGCAAAATGTAATTCAATGTGATTCACTGATCTGATGTGATTGGGGGAATGGGTGATTTAGTACTAGTACTAGTCAAACCAAAGCTCAGAAATTCAGACTGCTAGCCTCATAAGAAAATAGACAAATCGACGAAAAATTGATCTTGTGTTCAAATAACTTACTCTATGGTCTGAATATTGTCTGATTCTATGTCTGAAAGAAGTGCACGCGCTCCCTCAGCCTAATTACTGTAACTGTACTGTAACTAATGACTATGAGCCGTTCTGCCAGGTGATCAAAATGGTGCAGAGTCGTCAACCACGTTAGTTGCCCATCCTCAAATGCTGACCCAATTGAAATTCTTTCTGATAGACCTCAAAATTGATTACAAGGTGTCTAAATGCATCGGCATGCCATCTGTTCCAGCATTTTTTAATCAGACCACCCATTCAAAAGTTATGACAAAAAAGCCAAAAGTTGTTTCATTGTTAATCATTAGCCGAGTCGAATTGGGTTCCGTCTCAGATTTCTGGCAGCCTCTGAGACGAAATCTGATTGCGCAATACGCTGCGCTTGGGTGTTGTCCGCTCATATGTATAGGTGTGACCAGCTCATATATAACAGGTATCCCGTGAGAGACCAATTTATAAGGGCATGTAAAACACTTTAGTAGCACTTTAACCAAAACAAACTTTTGCTTAATCTTTTCATTTTAGTGAATACTATGTTTTTGTATCTTTGCGTTAGTAATTGAAATACCTGAGATGCAGAAGAATCAGGGCAAGGCTTATCCGACATAAGGTATTCTCCTGCTTCCGCAGAAGTGAGTCTCATTTTCAATGAGTCCAGCATCTAAAATCACAAAATTGATCATTGTAACTCGGGTGATGTGTTTGACCTTAACTCGAGTCATTCCACTTTCCAGAAGAGTCAAATATGAGGTATATGTTTTGGAGTAAAAAGGCACCTTTAGAGTTTGGGTATGATTTGGTGTCGGACCATAGATCCGAGGACCCTTTTTCACTACAAATACATTCGTTGGATGCGCGATCCCGGATTACATTTGAGCCAATCAATGGTGAATCTGGCTTTCCGGAAACGGCAATCATTTTGTTTTGCTCATAATTTCAAAAGAAAGTCAATCCGCTACTCAATTCTTTCACTACAGGCTGCCTATTTCTTCAGTAAATTTTTGTGCTGTCACTCGAGTGAAAATAGTTTTGAAATCAAATACATTTTCCTTTCCAGCGATCCTAGTATGAGACCAGAGACGAGTGGGTTTGCTAGGAAAGCCGTGGAAGACAATTTGATGGGCTGATGAGTTGGACATCTGAATCAAATTGGACTCATTTTGCCTCTGGGAGACAGATGCTTGGGCATCCGAGAGCTTTTCACTCCATTTCTGGGAGGTCGTACGTCCATCTCAAGTGTCCGGTCAGAGGGCGATCGGACGCCCGATGGGAGTGAAAAGGCACCTTAGCTGCAAATCACAAGATTACTCATATTATTATGACAATTACTCACCTCAACATGCTGCTTCCCCATCGTAGTATTTTGTTTAGATTGATAGCTCTCATTAACTGCATTCTCTAACTCATTGAGAACTATCTTGGCTCTATAATAGCGTTGAATGAGGTGCTGGTTTGTGACCTGCTGCGATAATTTGAAGGGTGATTTCTGTTCATATTCATTGACTAATATTCATATTAATCACTACATGACAACAGAGAGTGACTGGGGGACAGGAGTGAACTTAAAGTAAACTTTGAAGATCTGCTTCATTCTGTCTAATAAATCACCGTTAAAAGTAAAACTTAAAATTGTTGTGCTGACTACTAGACTAGATATCCACCACTCCACTAGCTGACTGATTCAACGAGTAGTGACTTGTGAGTAAGTTGCTAAAAGTAACCTGGTACTAAAAGAGTTCGAGAAACAATTTTACTTCGTACTCTGCAGTCTGTGTATGATGTATTACTAGTATTAGTTACTCAGTCAGTGTATTAGTATTTACTAGGTTAATTAGTAATTATCACTCCGTTATGTTACTTTTACTGTTAAGAGTGCTTTGTTAGACTTAGTGTTACTGTTGGAATTACTAACTCTAACAGTAACAGCACTCTGAGTGCTGTTGTTAATGTTAGAGTTACTAACTCTTAACAGTAACAACGTCAACAGCACTCAGTTACTAACTACTAAGTTAGACACCAGAGACTAGACTAGAGTCTAGAGAGATTACAACCGTTTAATAAGTTATAATAATAAATTATAGTTTATACGGTTACATGGAGTGATGGACTGTGGAGTGTAGATTCAATAATCAATTGCTCACCGATAGCAATGTAGCAGGCTTCATAGAATTGTGTGCTGTGAGTTTGTCACGAAGAACTTCTAGGAATGCTGACTGAGATAAGCTGCCCATTGTCGTACGTTAGCTTTTGTCACCGGTTGTTGTCTCAGTTTGTTGGTTGTTTCAGTTGTTGTCACCCGTGATCGTGGCAACGATCTGTGGTCTACACGGAGTGTGGTGATTTTGTATTTCGCTCGCAAAGGCCCGCACATCTATACCAATAAACTATTTTTTCAAATTGTCCGTAAGTGTTGTAGCACCATTATTAAAACAGAGCATATTTTCTCAAAGATAAGGTTCTCTAAGTATGTCAGTCAAAAGTGAGTTCGTTGGTCTGTAGGTATGAGGATTGATTTGAAATTTGAAACTGTACACCCACTGCGCGACTATTATAAACTAGAGCCCTACTTGGCGCTGGCTCTATTTCTAACGTCGGTCGAAACTGAGTTGCACTTTCAGTTTCATTCACTCTTTTTTCAATTTTTATCATGAGCCCTTCTGACCACTAGATTCTTATAGCTTTTTGATTTGTGTTCTGTCACTCTCGTGTAATGGCTCAGTACGACGAGGAAGATTTCGTGGGATACGGAACTCCCGTTCAGCCACTCGAAGAACGTAAGTACTAAGTAACACTCAATAACAGTAAGTGTAACACTAAGAGTAAGTGACTAACAGTGAGTAACAGTAACTAGTAAGTCAGTGTAACTAGTAACTTGTAAGTTGTTGTAGTTGTACTACTAGTTCTAATTGTACTTCACTAATCACTTGTACTTGTAGTTGTAGTACTAGTTACTTACTACTTAGTAACTAGTAGTAGTACAGTAGTATTACTATATATATTACTAAATAGTAAATTACTTTACTTTAGAATTAGAATTACTTACTTAGTAACTAACTTAAGTTAGTAGTAGGTAACTTAGAAGAAGTTAGTTTAGTAAACTTGGGTAGTACTACTACTAGTACTTCTAGTAGTTACTAGTCTACTAGTACTACTACTAACTAAGTTAGTGAGTAAGACTAGTACTAGTCTCTAGAGGAGTCAGCAGACTCAGACTGTAGTGTAGATGTAGTGTGAAGTAGTCGTAGACTAGTCTAAACTGTATTCAATGATTGAGTCACTGACTCATTCACTGATTCAGTCATCAGTGTCATGATATTAATTATTAAATTAATGATAGTATTACTAATAAGTGATTGGTATTATTTATTTTATTAGTACTCTTCTTAACTACCCAGTCTTTGTTACTAGTTAGTTTTGTAAATTAGTAGGTTAACACTACTAGCCGCTCACACACTCACACTCACAGTCACACTCCCTGAGTGTGACTGTGACTTTGAAGTATGATAAACATTGATAGTGATACTGATGTGGTCATCCAGTCATTTGAATGAATGACCCACTCTCACTTGGTTGGTCATTCATTCAATCAGTCACTGGACTAGGACACTGACTGCGACTGTGAGTGGTTCTAGACTAGAATATAAAAATGTGAAAAGTGAAATTGATGACTGCGAGAAGCTGTACTACCAACATTAGTTTAGTAGTACAGTACAAGTTGTACTCTACTACTCGTAAGATATGAATAATGTTAGTTACTTAGTAGCGCTAGCAGTATTAGTGGCGAGCAGTACTCGCATTACCAGTGCAACATAGTTGCCATTGAGAACAGCATCACTCGGTTGCTAAACAACTACTGGCAACTAGTTGGACAGTTTTGTCGCTTTACAAGTGCCGTGCTAATTTTCATTTTCCAACCCTCCAATCTATATAGAAATAATCTCTTTATTGGCACACAGTTGCTCAACATTCAACCAAAACAATTTCATCACATGCAAAAAGGACTTGGAAAAAGCTGGCAACTTTGTTAAATGGTGGCCATTGGCTTGACACTTTAACCATCTTCCCTACAGTATGTAGCAAAATTGTCTTACCTATAATGAAATATCAGTCATAGAATCAATCGATTCGATTTAATGATGATTTCTATGCTATGAATAATCTACAAATGTCAGCACCTTTTTAGATGAAACTCTGTCACAGCTCTCTGAGAAACACAAGCTAAAAGCTCAAAAGGTTAAAGATAAGCAAGGACGTGAAAGATTCCATGGAGCATTCACAGGAGGCTTCTCAGCTGGATACTACAATACAGTTAGCACAGAAGAAGGCAAGCTCTGTTTCTAACAATACAGTTTTCCAAAGCAATACTTTTTATACTGACTCGGCCAATTATCAGTAATGAAAGAAATTTAGTTACTAACATTGTGTTTTGTTTAGGATGGAAACCATCCGAGTTTGTCTCCTCTCGATCCAAGAAGGAGGTTAAAAAAGAAGACCAATCGAGACTGCCCGAATATTATATGGACGATGAGGTGAGAGCCAGCCAGCTAACGATGGGGTGGGAGAGTATGCCGTCAACTCTTCCAATGAGAATTACGGCTATATGCAGATCTTTACCTTCCCCCAGCGCTTAGAGCCATAGATAAGCACAATCACCAAGCTATGAATAGTATAATACAGTACCCATTATAGAGGCGGTCAGCATTGGCGATTAATTTCAAATAACAAATACCATATTTAAAGGGGTTATGGCCTGGGTAAAAGTAACTTCACTTGTTTGTAGACTCTGAAGCTTACCATGAACAAATGGGCCCAATACCCAGTTCAAATGAAAGCTTAGATATAGCCCTATCCAATGCGCATACTTAGAGCCTTTGACGACGTAATTTTCAGACCGTCGACGCACCAGAATTGGCCTCGAGATAGGAAATTAACACAGAGCTGTTGGTGTTGATTTTTGGGCTTATGCACCGATGTTTGACCAATGCGTTTGCATGTGTATACTAGACTTGTAGTTATACAAGTCAGATCAGAGAAACTGCAACAAAAATATAGAAATAGGGTTTCAGAACGTCATAACCCCTTTAACACCCATATTAGCTCCTATTCAGTTCTTGGTGGTAAAGGAATATGGTGACAGTATTCTGCATGAAGGTTAGTTGTTAGTACAGGTTTTAAAGGGGTTATGACTCGATCGATTGTAGACGCACTTTCGGAGTTGTGTTCCCCATTCTTAAAGGGAGGAAACTCCGCATTAATTGCAAGGATAGCGAGTGATCTTTTTCCACAAACCGAATACCGGTCACTCGAATAACTACGGCCCAAATGGCCCAAAACTTAGTAACCTAAGGATCTTTACTCCCTCATAACATCGAGTAGAACTCAAAATTGAATGTGATATTGGAGAAAACTGAAGTTATAAGAAGTACTTTGTCGGTTTTCCCTAGCCCTAAATAGAGGCCGTTTCATTCGGGCCTCTATAATTGCGCAATAATGGTACTAACACTCGTTGACAGAGGTGAAAAACTGCATTCTGAAACCCTATTTCTACATTTTTGTTGCACAGTTTCTGTATAACTACAAGTCTAGTATACACATGCAAACGGATTTGTCAAACATCAGCGCGTAAGCCGAGAAATCAATGCAAACACCAACAGCTCTGTGTTAATTTCCTATCTCGAGGCCAATTCGGGTGCGTCGACGGTCTGAAAAGTATGTCATCGAGGGCTCTAAGTATGCGCATTGGATAGGGCTATATCTAGGCATTCATTTGAACTGGGTATTGGGCCCATTTGTTCAAGGTAGGCTTCAGAATCTACAAACAAATGAAGTCACTTTTGCCCATGTCATAACCCCTTTAAGTTCATCTTTTTACCCATTCAGCTGGTTTCAGGATATGGACCAGTTTGGTATTGCTCCTCGCCATATACAGACCTCCCAAAAATACATACAAAAGGAACAAACAACTCAGCGCGCTGCATGGGACCCTGTCGTCACTGGGATTTCCGATGCTCTTACTGATATCATCAAACCTGTTCAGTAAGTTACAAAAATAACCTAATAGGTAAACTTGGAAATAGGTGACTATGGATGTAATCTTTTTGTTATAAGATTTACAATCATTTTTCTTTATTCAGGTTAACTGTGGCGGTGAAACTGCTAAGGCTTATGGGATGGAAAGAAGGACAGGGCATTGGACCTAGAACTAAACGGAAAGGCAAGGGTCAGTCAATGTTGGTAAGTTGTACTATTACCTCTACCTTTCTGTGCAAGTCTCTCCAATGTTTGGGTCACTGGTGGCTGTTTTGATCTGGCTCAAACGCAATGTGATTTTCCGTATATAATTCTTAGAGTGACGGAGATGACAGTGATGATGAATTGCATGGTCATGTCACCTTTGCGCCTAAGGATATGACACCAGTGGACTTTGCTGCTAAAGATGACCTGCATGGTATTGGTTACACACCACTGACAGCCCCTAGCTACCACCGGCCTGCTGAAAAGGAGGAAGGCAGAATAGCATTTGGTGGCAGACGTGGTATCTCAGGCAAGGTATGCGATTTGTCTCTAATCTATCTCGATAATCTCAAAAAGGCTCTACATATGTTCCATAACGGTCTTTTAAGAAACGCCTTTTTGGTGTGAAAATCGTTGAGCTTTTGTGCTTGCCCACAAAGCAATCCCGATTGCCTGTGTCATAATGGCTCATATGTCGTCTGTGAATGAATGAGCTTGGTATATATTTATATGTTTCCCTCTGTGGGCTTTGCGTAATACAGGCGTTTGCTGGTGCGGAGGAGGATGAGGATGATATGTTGGACTTTTATACTCAAGATAAGATGTCTAACTATGACGCTGTACTAGGTGATGAGCCTGAGCAACCACACTTCTTCACTAAACCATCTGGTAAGACAAATTTTCTATGAAAAGATATCCGAGTGCAACTGAGAAATAAAAATTGTGTAAATTAACTCCTATTTTCCCAAAAAATAATTAATTTGTTAGTGCTTCTCAATGCATGATCTACCAGCACTTTGCATAATTTGGGTAATATCATTCTAGTAATATTGAATCCATTGAATTGTCCCGTATCCATATTGCATTGATCAAGTGAATATAGAAGGAGTGTCTGTTTCAGTCTATGGTGGTGCTAAATGTGCCTCACACGCTGAGTACAATAAGGTGGTGATGGTTGATTAAATATTTTTTCCATTGGTCAAAGTTGGATCTTATTGCTCACTCGTCGCCCCAGTTAGTAAATAAATTCTCTATACACTACCCTGAAATTATGTACGACAAACATTGTGCCCACTGTAGGAAGAAGCAGGCCGCAATTCTTTTGATCTAGTCAGCGCGAGTCTCTGGTCTTAATGTCTATTCATAGCAAGCTGCCGCTCTGAGGGTGCATTGCCCATCAGTGGCAGCTCGACAGTACTGGATGGGTTCTGTTTGGCTAAGAAGGCTGATAAACCTCAGGTATCATTCAGCGTTCCTCCTATACCCCGAGGATACGTGCCTCGCTCTGCAATCAGCCAGCCATCAGAGCAACCACAGATTACCGGGAAACTGGATAGTAATGTTCGCAGACTGATGCTAGGGGATGCGAGCAAAGGTGAGAGAGTCCTACCTGATTGCCCCAAGCATGAGGCCCGATAAACTTTCAAATGTAGTATGAAAACATGTAGCTGTGAGGTTCAACTATTCATTCTCTAACGAGTTTGTTTACATGAAGTGGGCAAACTTGCAAACAATATAGACCTAAGGCTCAAACTAAAAAGAACTCGTTCACAATGTCTGTTAGCATCGAATAGAGATAATGGCAAATCTTGATCAAAGCCAACTGTTTTTTTCGTTGCAATCCTACTGAGAGTTTGACCCAGATCTTTGGCATAATCCAATCGCCATTACTCAGCTATTCATTACACGATTGATTAGCGTAGTCACCCATTTAGTGCGTCTAAATGCCCTGACACCATTTCCAGATGCAGGACTACTGAAACCCGAAGTGTTGGAACCCGAGCCCCAGATTCATCCTACAAAAACTGCAGCTGTCAGTCTAACTGAAAATCGATTTCAATCCGCTAGTCAGCTCTCACCGGTGCATCAGGTAGCTAGCGTATACAGTGCAACAGTCCCAGTTCCAATCAGATTTCTCTGACTGACCGTTCTTCAGTGCTCTCGGATTTTTGCTAATCCTTGCATCTTCAGTGCATTATGTTTTTTAAGCAGGATGAGAAGTCTGATCTGCCAGAACCCCCGTTGCGACCAATGGAGCCTCTTAACAAATCCGGTATAGCCTTTAAACCTTTCTGTAAAGACGCTGAGAAACAGGCTCGATATGAGAAATACATGGAGCTGAAACGAACCGGTCATCGAGGTTAGTGTGCCATGTCATACAGTCTGTGGTATTTCACACGTCATTGGAGATTCTAGGTGTGTCAGGGTGTTTGTTTAGTACAATTTTAGGTGACTTTATCTGCAACGTTTTGATTTTGTCAGCTAAGTGGGAAAATTTCAGTTCTTGGTCATTGTTATATCATAAAGGTGAAAACGAACCAGCTTTACTCCTTGTCTAACTCATGTTTTTTAGCGACTCAAAATAGACGTTTGCTACACAAATTAACATAAACGGAATTAAAAAATTTTTCAGATCAATATCCTATTGTTTGCTATAGATGCCTATCACATGGTGGCTCCGGCTGCATTCTCCAGAGATGAGAGGCGTAGAGAAAATGAGGAGTTTGAACGCTCCTGCTCGTTTTTTGGAAGCCTGTCCGGCGTGATGGCAAGCCGCTTCACTCGCAGTAAACAGACAGATGACGATAACGATAAGGAGCATATCCGGATAGATGAGCAGGTACACATGTTTCATTTTATCCCAGCGGGCTAGACAACGCTATTTTAGTTTCATAGTCCCATTTCCTTTGCAGGTACTTATCCCAATATCATAGCAAGTGCGCAGACACTAGCTGACGGAGGTGGCGGAGGTTGACTCCGCGGCATCTCATTTTCAACAAAGTGCTGTTTGAAACTCAGACCAGATATTCAGATATATCATTTTTTTAAACTTTTGAGTGTTATCTATTGTTGTTTGGGTTTGCCATTCGCCTTATTTTCATCGTTGCAGCATGAAGAATTACTGGATGACAAAAAGCAAGCTGCTAAAGCGGGAATGTTTGGCCGTCTCACCAGAGAATCCTACGAATGGCATCCGCATCGATTACTCTGTCGCAGGTTCAACATAGCTGATCCGTATCCCAAGTGAGTGGTAGTTGTTCCGGAGGGGCACTCGGAGAACATGAGACCACAACTTGAAAAACTGTAAACTATAGACCTGTTTTCATTTTTCTCTCTACAGTCTAAATAGTCTTGGAGAGCAAATGCGTTTCCATCGACGGCTGAAACACATACAAATTGGGGTTCTGGGCTGGAATAAACCATTTTAATTGAAAGAAACAAACAGTTTATAGCGAATAATACTGATTTCAGGTTGATTTGCCCAGTTCTGATGCTTTTTTTACCGAGTTGAGCTACGATTTCTGCAGAATTAAAACAAATAGCATTAGAACTGGGCATTTTAAACTGGAATCCATATTATTCGCTATAAAATGTTTCTTTCAGTTAGAATGGTTTATTTCAGCTCAAAACCCCAATTTGTATGTGTTTTAGCCGTTCTTAAAGAAGAGAAGATAAAGCCGCAATGACTTGGCCGCGAAGACGTCGATGATTCTTGTAGCAAAAAAAAATCGTCTAGTGTGGCAGTGCCACTAGACATTTGTTTTGATTCCATGCCGTGTCTAACGGTGAAAAGCCGTCAAAAATATTTGAGTTGAATTTTGGAGTTGTCTAGTATTGGACATTTTTGTACAAAAGTGGGCAACTCCAAAGTTCTTCCAGGTTATTTTGGATGGGACCGTGAAGAAGTTTGTCTTCAGTCGTGGTTACATGGAGCATATTGGAGCAGCCTTTATTAATTATTGTACCTAACACTTATTGCAGTTCACAGCTGGTTGGTCTTCCAACCGTGGTGAAAGACAAAATCTCAGCGTATAATTTCCTGGATATCGATTCACTGACAAAGCCACCCGAAGATAAACCCAAAGGTAGCCCCATTCTATTTACTCTAGTCTCTTAGGATCAGTTTTATGCAAGCACCAATTATGTTATTTAAACTTGTAGTGCTCGCCATTTAATTTTTTTCCCTTTGGACAAAGCTTCTGCTGCCCTCAACCAGTTGTCCATGCTTGCAGTGTACATGTCACTGAAATTCGGAACGGAAACAACTTTTGACTCACTTCTTTAGATTTCTAGACTTGAACATTTAAATGTAGCTTCAATAAGCCCGCTATCGAACCAGAATGTTTTTTCAACAACATGATTAGGACCTTCAAAGTTGTGAAGAGGTATGATTTTTCTCCTAGGTCTTTTTGCAAACAATGTTATCCCCGTAAAAAAATTATTCCTCCCCATCCTACTCTATTCACTCAAAGGAATCTCGCCGCTTGAGTCATCAAATAAAATGTTTCCGACATTTGATGTTTTGGCATGTCAGTATTTTGAGTGCAGAAGCATCTGGGAGGAATCGCATACCGAATTGATTTATTCATGTCATCATTCTCAATCAGACAGTTGAATCGGTCTCAGCCAACTTTCATGCCTGTACCATATACTGTACAAGTGCCTACACATGTGAGTTTGCTGACTTACTCGTGGGTTAATAACCTCTTGTTACAGAACTACAGCAGACCCACTCCGAAAGTGAGGACAGTGACAATGCGGCTTCGGCTCAGCCACTCGCGCCCGGAGAGAAAGCTCCATTTGACCTTTTCAAGGCTGTATTCCAAGATTCTGGTGTCTCTTCCGAGTCATCAGATGAATCCGATGCCAGTGGTAAGTTGAGTAAAGACCCGCGCATTGAGGCGCCTATATGAGAGTTCGTCACGGGCCATGAGCAATGACAAAGGATATTTTTATATGCAGATTTATTCCTTGATGAAGAACTCTCATTCCTGTGCTTTCCTGTACAGTGTTCAGTCTCCTCTGAATGGCACATTCTTATATACAGGTGATGAACCAGTTGCCAATGTGAATGTAGATGCGATGAAGGCAATGGCTGCTGCGTCTAACCCCTTACCAGCGCCAGTTGGTCAGTCAATCACAGAAAAATATTCACAATGTCGAGTTGTTGCTTCCAACTATGAAGATACAATCAAGGCTGGGAGTAAGGCAATGCCATCACTGGACACATTCAAACCAAAATTCGTTTCACGTAAGGACAGAAACAAACCCAAACAGCGTAAGACCCGCTGGGAAGCTGGTCAATGTGATGTCACTGTAAACCAGGTAGCAGTTTTGCCCAAAGATGATGAGACTGGTACCAGCTTGTTATCATCTCAGCCTCCTGAAGCAGTAACAATGCCGCCAAACTCTTTAGAACTCGACACCGCCTCTGATATCGCAGTGGAACTGCCAATAGAGACAATGGCTACTCCCTCAGAGAGATTAGTAAGGACGCCACCTATCGAGGAACGGCCATTATCAGATGAGGACGAATTCGCATGGATGCCAGCCCTTCCTCCTTCACTGGGTCAGAAACAATTACAGGATGGTGCTGCTACAATAAAGAGCCATAAAAAGGTTAGTCATTATTAGTGCTATGGTTTGATTCACACTGAGCAAGAATAAAACTCTTGGTATCGTATCCTAATTCGCTGCCTTTTGGCATATTTTTCTATGCCTATCCTATCTGTTGTAACAATGGACCAAGCTGCTGCGCGTAAACCTTAATGGGATACCATGGCTAACGTCTACACAATGCGCGTCTATGTATTTTGTGTATCTCTTTGTAGCATAAACACAAAGATAAACACAAGAAAAAAGACAAGAAATCTCACAAAAGTCACAAACATAAAAGGTGATATGGAGGATAACTGAATGTGCATAGGTGACTCAGGCAAATCTGATACCCCCAAGAGGCCTGAAGCGCGAGACCATAGTCGAACTGCACTGATTCATATGAGAATAATCAATTCTGCTTAGCAGACAGTTAATAACTGTATAATTTGTCTGCTTCTGCTAATAAAATGACTACTGCAGACTACATTTGGTTGTTCCGCCAGTAATCACTCATATGCGCGCATTACACACTCAGTGAGCTGGACGCTACATGGTCGGTCAGGCCTGTTCCGCTGCACTATACGTTCATCCAATCAGAACGCAGTATCTTATCATGAAGGAGGGGCTTTGTAGTCATCCTCAAGAAAGATATCCTTCTATTGGGGTGACCTCATTTCAAGTGTAACATCAAGCCAAGCTAGTCCTTTTCTTACCAGTCACCATGAGAGAAATTGTACATCTTCAGGCGGGACAGTGTGGCAACCAGATTGGAGCCAAGGTTAGTATATATTCTCCACTGTGGTGTTGCGTACCTCTGAACAACTAGGCAATAATAAGGTATTGGCTGTTTATAGTTTGAATGGCCTTTGTGATTTTTTTCCAGTTTTGGGAGGTAATCTCTGATGAGCACGGTATTGACCCAACTGGCGCCTACCATGGCGACTCTGATCTGCAGCTGGAGAGAATCAATGTCTACTACAATGAAGCCACCGGTATGCTCCACTATGCCTTGCTGCCATATATTCAGTGGTATATAAGTTATGCTGTTTCCCTGACTTGTGACATCTTCGGTCCCGTATTTTGGATATGGTAATTCCTACCATTCACATAAAAGACGGCTATGAGTGGAATCGGAGAGCTGAATATGATACATCAGTTGTAAATTGAACCTACCCATGCGCAGACTTGGGTGCTCTTGTTACAACTTGATACTAATCTACTCAAAGAATAGATCAATACTGTCTGCATTTTACTTTGGACATCTGTAGATACATACAGGAAAATAGGCATACAATCTATAGATAATGTTGAATATGTACTCATATCTCAAGTATCTATTGTCAAAACAGAACCCAGCAGTTTTCATAATTATACATCTGGATAACTGTTATAGATCAGAATGATAATGTCCATATCAGTAGCAAACTAGTTGGTATCCTGGAAAATCTGACCTTCATCATAGTTTTACTTACAAAAACTGCTCTTTCTATTTAAAACTCTTTTTTAGGTGGTAAATATGTACCCAGGGCAGTTCTTGTTGACTTGGAGCCTGGTACCATGGACTCTGTCAGATCAGGACCATTCGGGCAAATCTTCAGACCAGACAACTTTGTCTTTGGACAAAGTGGAGCAGGAAACAACTGGGCTAAGGTATTTGATTTTTGCAGATACTTTGATTCCCATGGCAGTGGATTGGGAATTTGCCCTTCCTATTAATTTCGTATTACTGCCAAAATATTGACTAATGATGATAGGAGTAATGATAGTCGGTTTGTGTCTCATGATGGGTACCTGGCCTTATCCATGGAATATTCCATGGCCTATACTTATGCTATGGTTATGGTTCCCAGTCTAATCACATCTGACCTCTAAGACTAACCCACTGTTCTCCCTCCCAGGGTCATTACACTGAAGGAGCTGAGTTGGTTGACTCTGTCCTGGATGTAGTGCGAAAGGAGGCTGAGTCATGTGACTGTCTGCAAGGATTCCAACTGGCTCACTCACTTGGCGGTGGCACCGGATCAGGAATGGGAACCCTTCTTATCTCCAAGATCAGAGAAGAGTATCCTGACAGGATCATGAACACATTCTCTGTAGTCCCCTCCCCTAAGGTAATTTAATGCATAACATAAGCATTGCCCTGACAAGTATTACCCTGAAGCAAAAACATTGCAACAACAGTGCAACATCCCAAACCAAACGGGCGGACCGAGGCCAGTGGTTGAACAGTGTAATCATTCAACATTCAAAGCTGCCCATTCCAGGTCACAGTGTAACGAAAACTACTGTAAGCCTTCAGTAAGCAACAACTTAATCAGCAAAAGACAGTTTTTTGTTTACTCACGTGTAGGCTAATTGCAGCTGGATCATGATTCATGATACTAACTAGCTGCCTCACTACCGCTGTATGTAGGTCATTTTGCCGGTCTAATGACCTCGAAACAGGCTATCAGCTCAGCTTGATAGCCCACTTGATTGATGGGCGCCTTGTTTTGTCAATCCTGCTCCCCACAGATTATCCCCATGGGTCTGGCGCATAGAACTGTTTTGAATGAGAAAATGGTCAGTCTGAGAATACCATATCATTTTTGTCACCACCCAATAAGGAGCCCAGACAACCAGATCAAACTAACAGTTTACCAGACCCAGTCAAGATAGCAGATGCTCGTCAATTTGATGGCAAAATAGCACATTGATCAGTTACAGCTCCTGAAGTGACATTCCTATGTTCGAAAAAAATACAGCGAAATATACCTGGCAGTCCTGAAACAGACAAATCCCAGTCAATCGATAGTCCCAGGACAGACCCTTGTGTCAGCCTAGTGGAAATGACCGTGGTAGTGTCTGGTCCACCTCTTGAAAGTAGGTCAATCATGGAGTTTTCATGACTCATGATTGGAAATATTCATTTGCTCCCTGGGAATGCCGATGCTCACTCAGCCACTGTACACTATACAGTCACTGCACTATAGAGCCATTGGTATAATATAAGGTGCAGCAGCAGCACCCGGGCTAAATTTCATGATTCATCACTGACCTCACTAGATGCCAACTCAGCAAAATGACCTCTGACCCTGCTTAGTAGTCATGAAGATAGGTTCCATCCTGAAAAGAATGCTTGAGCCAATGACGGATACCGTGACGTGGAGGGGTGTTTATCATTATTACTCGCTTACAACGAATAACAATCGAGGATTATACTGCCGTGACCCTGTTCCCATCCATTCCCATCTATCTTCTTATCTTTAAGTAAATAAAATTATAGCGGTTAGCTTTAGCCATCCTTCGGTTAAGAAAAGGGTTAAGAAAAGCGCAGTAATAGGTAATTTGATTTTGAATTTGGACCAGCCATATATATATATATTACTGATATGGGTATAATAATATTATATTTTTGGGTGCAATTAGGTCAATTAGGTTAATTTAAAATCTTTAGGGTGCAATCGGCCCTCATATCAACAAGTCTATTTGTTAACCTTTACTAAATTCAACTCCTATCTTCAATAGACTCATCCAATGAGGCTAAAAGGAGGTAGTAATGCAATAAGAAGCACTCCAAGCTGGAGTAGCAGATTTCATCTCTGCCTGCTGTTCTACCTGATAACCTGATTGCTCTTCACATTGCAACAAAATGTGATCTTTCTTTCTTTTGTTGTAGGTATCAGACACTGTAGTTGAACCATATAATGCCACGCTCTCAGTTCACCAGCTTGTTGAAAACACAGATGAGACATACTGTATTGACAATGAGGCTTATATGACATCTGTTTCCGAACCCTGAAGCTCACCACCCCCACATACGGAGATCTCAATCATCTAGTTTCCATAACCATGTCCGGTGTCACCACCTGCCTGCGATTCCCAGGTCAGCTCAATGCCGACCTCAGAAAACTCGCTGTCAACATGGTACCATTCCCTCGACTCCACTTCTTCATGCCTGGATTCGCTCCCCTGACCAGCCGAGGTAGCCAGCAGTACAGAGCTCTGACCGTCCCCGAGCTCACCCAACAGATGTTTGATGCCAAGAACATGATGGCTGCCTGTGATCCTCGTCATGGCCGATATCTCACGGTGGCTGCCATGTTCCGTGGACGCATGTCCATGAAGGAGGTTGATGAACAGATGCTAAATATCCAGAACAAGAACAGCAGCTACTTTGTTGAATGGATTCCCAACAATGTGAAGACGGCAGTCTGTGATATTCCACCAAGAGGGCTTAAGATGAGCGCGACATTCATCGGAAACAGCACCGCCATCCAGGAGCTGTTCAAGAGAATCAGTGAGCAGTTCACTGCTATGTTCAGACGTAAGGCTTTCCTCCATTGGTACACCGGTGAGGGTATGGATGAGATGGAGTTCACCGAGGCTGAATCCAACATGAACGACTTGGTGTCTGAGTACCAGCAGTACCAGGATGCCACCGCCGATGATGATGGTGAATTCGAAGAGGAAGAAGAGGAAGAGGAAGCTTAGGCTTAAATGGAACCACATCTGAGAATCTGCGCTGTGTCTTGATACTACTTCTATAGTTCTTTTTGTTTCAAATTTTGTCTGTTGTTGACTAAAACTATACACAGTGTAATGCCTTCTTTTATAAATCTCATGTTCACTTTCCATTGGGTCAATTAACTTGCAATACTCAATAAATCTGGTCAAATGTATCTCAAAATTTTAGTACGCTACTGGGTAATCTCTAAAGAAGGGCTTAGCACTGCTCAGCGCATTAGAGTACAGCTCTGTCTGCAGCAGTCACAACACACTGCCAAATGGTATCGGGAATCATCACCCCCAAACTAATTAATTACTGGCTCCAAATCGAATGAAAGAGTACCAGGAAAAAAGCTTGGCATGCGATCCAAGCCAAACAAAATGACTGAACTTAAAAGAATGAGTGGGCTTGTGCTCTTTTGTCAGCAGTTGCATGTTACATTGGCCTTGGTGTCGGTTGGAGTGTTGCTGGTGTCGTGCGACTCTAGAATCTATTTGCTGTGACTGTCAATGTCTGCTTGATGTTGTTCATGCAGCTGTAGCTGAGCTTGATTGTGCTGCGGTTGAGGATTTTTCTGAGTTTGTGGTCTTTGTGAAAATGCTTGTCAATGGGGCTGAGAAATTTGCGTCCGATATTGGTGCTGACACTTTTACTGAATGGGGGGGGGGGTTATACCAGGGTATATTATTCCGTTTTCTGTTATTTCTTGCAGTGGTTGAAGTTGGTTCGTAGTGTAGGGTGTTTTTGCTTTTGTTGAGTGCTTTTTGGTATTCCGGCGCGGCTTGGTCAAATATTTCTTTATCAGAGGAAAGTGATGACAGACAGTTGTTGATGCCGGTGGGTATATGTTTTGCAGTGGTTATTGGGTGGTTGCTTTTACGGTGGACGTACTGAAGAATGGTGTCTGGCTTTGTGTATGGCAGGAAGGTGCCTTTATTCAGATTGAGTTTAACGTCTAGGAACGTCCGTGTATGTATGTATGTATGTATGTATGTGTGTGTGTATGCGTATTTATGTATGTATGTGTGCGTATGTATGTATGTATGTATGTATGTATGTATGTATGTATGTATGTATGTATGTGTGCGTATGTATGTGTGCGTATGTATGTATGTGTATTCATGTATGTGTATTTATTTATGTATGTATGTATGTATAATCACTTTATTTCAGCTGGTCAACATCAAATAAATATAACATGTAACATAATTTGCAGTAGGTACAAAAATTACCTGTATGCATACATACAAGCATGATGTATCTGTGGCGTGCGACCTATAGTGTCGCACTGTTGCGCAACACCCATCAGATCCCCCAACTAACTACCAGTACTTGACCAAACGAGCAACCAACCTCTTATGTCATAACTATCTCAGTGATTATGAAAACCACTTGGTTCCCTTTCCACAGAACTCCATTGGATTGCTTATCATGATCACTGACCAGCATACTGATTCCAAATAATTCTGCGCTCGCCAATGATGTACCATGTATGTATTTATTTTAAAAATGCACATCCTGGGGTTGTAGCCCCGAAAACCAGAGTACTCCATGGTTACAAGAGTTGTCTTACCTTCTAAAATTAGCGGGAAGCTCACCGAATAGCGGGAAATAAAATACACGGTAGAAAAATGTCAGGTTATGGAATTTGATAGAACTAGAACTAGAAGTCACATACATATACCTACTATCCAGAATCCAGACGAGATCAGACCTCAGGTAGGAGAATGCCAAAGGACCCAATGATTCGATTGTATTTTTAACCATAAATTAATGTAATGATTGAAGCTGAGCTTCTACCTAAGACGTTCTTGGATATAAGTTATAACTCATTCATTAACTGCAACTATAAAAATAAATATAACTTAACTGGGAATGGTAGTACTATTACTATTAGTATTACTACTTACTAGTAGTACTAGTACTAGTAGTAGTTAACTTAGTTAGTAGTTAGTTACGTTGGTTAGTAACTTAGTTACATTAACTTATTCATTAACAAAGTACAAAGCAAACGTCTTCAAGTTCAACTTCAAGTTCAAAATGAAACAAAGTTTAATTAGTCATTAGTGACTAGCGAGTCACCCTCTGTTTTAACTTTTAGTAGTGTAGGCTGTTCCACTGTCACACACTCAAGACATCTCAAGACGTAGTTAGTAGTTAGTGAGTCACTGAATGTTACCGTTTAGTTACTAGTTAAGGCGCTTTTTTACTCCATCGGACGCCCTGTCCGCCTCGGATCGGCCGCTCGAGACGACATCCGACCCCCAAGAAATGGAGTGAAAAGACCTCGTCCGATCGACCTCGGACGCTCTCTCGGACGTCTGACCGTTTATCTCCGAGACAAAATTAGTCCGACTCATCAACCAATCAAACGGTCTTCCACGGAGTACCTAGCAACGTTCACTCGTTCTGGTCTCACACTAGGATCATTGGAAAGGGAAATTTGTTTGATTTCGCATCACTATTCACTCAACTATCAGTAACAGCACAACGTTGCACTGGACAGAGAGGCAACATGTAGTAACAGAATTGAATAGCGAGTTGACTTTCTTTTGAAGTTATGAGCAAATAATGGTTGTCGTTTCCGGACACACAGGCTCGGCACCATCGATTGGCTCAGATGTAATCCGGGATCGCGCGTCCGACGGATTTGTTTGGAGTGAAAAGGAGCCTCGGATCTAAGGTCCGACGCCAAATCAGACACAAATTGCGTCCAAGCCGCGACAGACCGGACGTCCAATGGAGTGCAAAAGCACCTTTAGTCATTCGCATTTTCCAACCTCAGCCTCACTCAACCTTAGCATTAACTAGTCTTAATTCTGAATCCAATTCTTCTCTCAGGCTTGTTTTGAGTACCTCTAATATCTACTAATCTAGCAGGATTCCAGTGACTGATTCAGTGATTGTGGCTGTGAGTCAGACTCACTGTGACAGTCACACAGTCAGTGTGTCACCTGTGAGTTTGAATTTGGGTGGCTGACATTCACATTGGCAAGCGACTCGCATTAAAACTCACACTGCCCAGTGACATAAAGGCCTGCACTGCCTGGCGATCACAGTCTGAGTCACACCCCGCCTCACAGTTGTTGGAGTGATGATTGAGTGTGTTCCTATTACTCTTATTCTTCTTACTGTTGCTCACTGTGCTCCTGCTGTTCCTAGTGGTGGGTGAATTTAGCCTTTTAATTCCATATTGTTGGTGTTACATGGGCTCTTTTCAAATCGAACTAGCCTCCAAGTGTATGTCCACCGGTCCGATCATACTGACTGGTAATGGTCAATCAACGGTAAAGAATATTTTGTTGTATACAAATTCTAGTTTTTCTTTTAGGTCTCCTGCTGCCATTTTTCCTTCTCCGGAGTTTTATGTAACTTGTCAGGATGACATCTGTTCAGGAGGAGCTGTTGTCGTCCTTTCCCCAGCTAGAAACCCTCATTGATGTCACTCAGATAATCGGGCAAGGAACGTTTTCCACTGTGTATGAAGCACATCTTAAAGGACAGCATGTGACCGACGTACCACTTGCCGTCAAGCATATCACACCAGTAGTGGATCCAGCCGTGTTAGAAAATGAACTCCGCTGCCTAACTCAGCTCTCGGGAAAGCATAATGTTGTGAAATTGCTCGCCGCCTGTCGCCATCAAGATAATCTGGCGTTAATCATGCCGTACCTAAAACATGACAAGTTTATAAAGCTCGTCAAGAGATTTAGCATTGGCGAGATTAGGGATTACATGAGATCACTCCTAGAAGCAGTTGCGCATCTACATGACAATAATATTATACACAGAGACATCAAGCCCAACAACTTCTTGTACTGTAAACTCACAAAGCAGTGTGCCCTGGTCGACTTCGGCTTGGCCCAGTTTATGCCTTCTTCCAATCCAAGCAAGAGGACATCTCCATTACACGAACGTGTTGAAAACGGTGCAGCTGTAAAAGGGTCAACCAGACAATCCAGGAGCCCTACTAAT
>Ga0224501_10000888_pt1 | contig 23142 bp, 23 predicted proteins | sample SF_Oct11_sed_USG_4_FD_169105 | JGI IMG/M metagenome (GOLD analysis project Ga0224501, IMG submission 169105) | Sediment microbial communities from San Francisco Bay, California, United States - SF_Oct11_sed_USGS_8_1 | ecosystem: Environmental > Aquatic > Marine > Sediment | place: USA... | reverse complement strand
GAGGTCAATTTGATGCCTGCAATGCGTAAAGAAGCCAAGAATATAACAAAAGATGTAGAGATTTTTGGAGTTGACCCTCTAACTGCCTTGGACAATTCCGCTAAAAAGAACCCTCTGGACATTTTTAGGGACTTTGTTTCAGGCTATGCTTCCACCGTTATCATCGGTGGTGATGTAAACCATTTCCTTGAAACTAAGGCACAAGACATCTTTAAAACAAGGTCAGCTAGGGTAAAAATTGCGGCGGAACGCCTTGGAATGCTTTTGGAGACTTTTATTATTGTAATGGTTTTAATGTCTCTCTGCTTTTACATTCTGTTCAGCGTCGAAACCATATACAGTGTTGGTGCCTCTCTTTACTCGGGCATGTTAATGTACACATACGTTTTCACTCCGATGCTTTCAATAGTCTTCATATACCTTGCACACGGCATGCAACCGAAAACCCCCATTACTGACTGGCGACCTTACAAAGTCTTTGCCATTTCAAGTCTGGTAAGTGTCTTCGTTATTTGTCTGCTTTCCGGCTTCTTTGGACTACTTGACATACCGTTGCTTGATTCTTTAAAGAACATCATTGACTTCCCCACTGCAGTGGCGATATCATTGTTTATATCTACTGCGCCTCCTGCCATTATCCAAGGTAAGATCTCTAGACGAAGATTAGGCATTGAGCGTGGAATAGCCAGTTTTCTTCGAGATCTAACAGAAATTAGGAAGACTGGTCTAGCCCCAGAAAGATGCATTGAAACGCTTTCACGGCGTGACTATGGTGCATTTAGTGAGGAACTGGGAACAATAACTACACAGCTTTCGTGGGGTATCCCCATCAGAAGAGCTTTGATGGGTTTTGTGAAAAGGACCAAAAGTTGGTTGTCCCAGATAGTGATGTTTCTATTAATGGAAACTGTTGATGTTGGTGGTGGAACAATCCCTATGATTGAGGCACTTGCAAGATTCTATACTATGACTCAGGAAGTTGAGAAGGAAAAGAAAATGAGTGTACGTCCTTACATCTTTGTTCCTTACTTCGCTGCGGTCTTGTTAGTGGCAACAACTCTCATGACTCTAATGTTCACTTCACAGACACTTGCGATAGCGGAAACAATGGCGATCGATTTAGAGGGTATCACCATGATGTTTACGACTTCCGTGATTATTCATTGTTATTTAATCGGTATAGTAGCAGGGAAAATTAGTGAGGAATCCGTTTCTGCTGGCTTTAAGCATTCGGCATTGCTCGTTATTTTAGCTATTGCGGCGGCAAAACTTGTTCCAATAATCATGAGTCCATGAGAAAACCTTCCCTCCCTTGTGGTGTCCATCTGACCGGCACATGTTTAGCGTATCTTGATACAGAATACTTAATATATAGGTTTGACGTGAATTATGTATATGGGAAGAACATGGAAACGCTAACTAAAAGAATCTCTAAGGTAATCTTCAATAAAAAAGCAGGAAGCTACGTAATTTCTGCTGTAATATTGGCTGCAGTATCTATTGCATTAGGTCTAGGTGTGCTTGCTTGGGCTCAAGGCAGAGCCTCTGCCTACACTCAGGGATACAGTGAAACTATGGATGCGGAGACAGCGAAGTTAAGAGAGAGGCTGGCAGTGGAATACGTCGTTTATGATGACTATGAAATCCGGATTTATCTGCTAAACTGGGGAACCATAGATGATGTGGAAATACAGAGTGCCCACTTTAGCAGAGGTTTATGGCATCTTTCAACCTCAGCGTTCACCTTGAAGTTCTTTAATGGCACTCCAATCCTAGACCAAGACTTGGATATTGGGGAGGAAGGATACATTGGTGTTTCATGTAGCGACCTAGTGCCAAGCGGTTATTATTATGTTAGAATTGTGACTGTTAGGGGGGCTGTGTTTGATTCGACTTTCGTGGCTTAGGAATTTTCTTAGGGATACAAAGGGAATCTCTACGGCTATTGGAACTGTACTTCTCGTACTGGCAATGTTCGCCGTATCTTCTAACGTTTTTATGTGGACTATTTCTCAGAACACCGTGTACAGCGAAACCGTAAGGGAAAGCCATCAAACAGATACTGATCGTTTTAATGAAAAAGTCATCGCCTCAGACGCAAATTACACCGTTTGGGGAAACAATGTCAGAATTGAGGTCACACTCACAAACATTGGTGCTGTGGCAGCTCAAATGATAAATTTATGGATTTTCGACACTACAATTCAGAGCTATGGTTTCAACGATGCGATCGTTTCGTTGAATTTGAACCTGAATCCTGGAGACACGTTGTACCTTAGAGATTCAGCGGCGATAATAGTTTCCATACCGGGCGCAAGTTCTGCGGACAATTTCAATTCGTGGTTTGTGACAGCTAGAGGAAATACTGTGCCCGTTGAGACAACGGAAGAGGTGATAATATCGCAGGTAGCCCAAGGGATCGGCCTTATGGCGCTGGACTTTATGACATTCAGATACTTCTTCTATAATGCCACTTCTCCTAACCAACTTGAAGACTATCCGGCTGGCGTATATAGCTACAATGTACCTAGGACACCGGAGATAGCCTTCGGCATCACCCTGACCAATTATGACCCACTCAAGCGAACCATCGTTCTTAATCAATACACCGAGGTATGGTTATATTTCCCAAAAGCGCCTGGTCAGAGCCTTGTATGGCACATCATGAACGTTGAATCTAATGGAACTATTACTACCCCATACTCCCCAATATCACTGGCATATCGCGAAACAAAATTGCTTATTTTTGCATCGGCAAATCCTGGTAGTTTCAGTAAAGTCAGTGTACCTGCGGCAATCAAGAACTTACCTTGTGCCCTCAACCTGTTGCTACTTGGCACAGTTGGATCCGATGATTATGGACAAAATATACCGTTTGTTTCGCTATTTATCTACGACCCGTAAAATGTCCAATAACCTGCTCAACTTCAAAATTGCGCATTCAAAACTCAAGTGTAATCTACCGAGTAAACCTCCATGTTTCCTCGTTCTGTTACAGTTCTAACAGTAAACTGCCCATCAAGCAAAGAAATATCACTACGCACATAGGGATAGATATCTCCTGAATTAATGAAGACATCTATGTCATAATGCTGATGAACTGTGGAATTTATGACCCAAAGAGAAACCAAATGGCAGGTTAATGAACCGGTGTTCTCAAAGGTGAACCGTGACCCGCTAGCCTTTATCGGTTTAAATTCAATCCAATCAGCTTTGAAATCAAATTGTGTGTCTGTTGCCTTGACTCCTTTAACTTTCATCTTCCAATAACCAGTAGTGTTTCTAAAATGAGTCGGGTTGACAGTTATAGTCTGTCTTTTGACTTCATCTGTGTCTGCGATGGCGCTCGAAGTATAACTCATGTAGCCATTTCCACTTGTGGGGTAACCATCAAGTGTGTAGTTATGAAGTTGAAGCGTGACAGCTACCGAACTAACTGTCCACGCGCTGTCGATTGTCCAATTTAGTTGGTTCCAGTCTTCCGTGTTACTCGAACCAATGAATTCAGCTTCCATTGTATAGTGGTCAGACCAAACAGACAATAGCGCGACGTCTATATTCCAACTGTCTTGAGTAGCATCGCCTGTTTCATTACCTGCTTTAAATCTAATTGTAAAGGTGGCACTTGTCAACGATACAGAAACATTATTCCAGTTATTTGCCGTCAAAGCACTCAATAAATTACTCCAAGTTGAACCTGTCCAATATTCCACACGCAAGTCCTCGCTCCCCATATCTCCAGTATAAATACATAATTCTTCGTTCGTTTCGTCATAATCAACGCTTGCCCATTGAACCTGCAAGTCTACTTCATAATTAGCTGGACTTAGGCCTTGCAAGAAGTCTACTTCATAAACATACGCCATTCTTTTTTGGGGAGCTGCAGGCATGGTATTAAAAAATCTGAAGCGCATCTGTGTCATGGGCGTTTCAGCAAAACTTACATTTGTCCAAGCATTCCAAGTTCCAACTCCACTGTACACATCTGTCCATGTAATACCGTTATAAATGCCAATCTCAACTTGGTTGATATATGCATCTTCTCTACCGATATAATACCGAATTCCACCACAAGTTATGGCACTATGGTTAAGTGCCAAATATTGACTCCAAGTATCGCCTCCTGGAACATCATCCGTTGCGTATGTTTCAGTGTCATTATCATAAGCGTTTGTTTCGTCTAACCACTCATTTCCAGGGTCTTCATGACCTGTGGGGGATGTCCATTGAACGTGTGTATTGCTCTCCGAAAGCGTGTCCATTACGCCGTCTGGACCCACTTGTTGCGCCGAAAAATTGCTGTGTATTCCTTTTGCAGAAGGAGAATACAAGTCAGATATTTCGTCTACAACATCTGATACTCCCGTCCATGAATGATAGCTTCTGAAAGTCATGTAAATGCTATCATCAGCTGTCAGATTTGAAATGCTTCCGGAGACAATATCTGTTGACCCCTCTAGAACATACACAGAAGGATTGTAGGACAAAGCCTCTCCGAGGCGCGCAACATTAACAATAGCAAAGTCCTCTTGCATTTTTTCCCAATCTAGCTGGTTCATCTCAAAATTCCACAAGAACACATTTGCAACAATAACCGTAACAATAACTAAGCCTAGCACAAACACTATTACGTTACTAACACCACGCTTGTTCTTCCTAAACGAACGCATCCACAAGGCTCCAGCAAACATCATTACAGTCTAACGTCTCTTCCAATTCCAAAAGCATTATGAATCAAAAAACAAGATTCAAAATCCAAAACCCAAAGCTGAACCAAGGAGAATCCAAATGATGTCTCCAAGAACCAAAGCCAGAATCAAACCAGCAGTAATGAAGACAAGCATGGGCAACCCCGGAGTTACCCATACATCACTTTGAAGCCTCCCTTGACGAGAAGCCTCTAAGATCCTCTCAACTATTTCTTTCCTCTCTTCATCCTTTGGCATCACGATCAACTTTCTCTCATTCTCTCCCGTTTCAGCAACTTGAATATCTTCAAGGGGATAAAGAAATTCATTCTTTTCCAGTTCAACAACTTCAATCCTGTAACCGGAAACCGCCGTTAGGATTTTCCGGCAGAGTGACACCTTTTCAAAACCTTCAAACAATCTCTTTCCAGTTCTGAGCTTCCAAAGGTAATTGCGCAAGAGGACATAAAAGGCACTGAATGCTGCTAACAACACAGCATTGGAAAACACACTCATTGGAAAGAGAGGAGAAACCCTGAATGCTGATTGGAGTAGATCTGTAGGATAATAGGGCAGAGCCAGGGATAAACACATCAACGCTTTCGCATCAGCCCCTCCAAAAGCCCCAGCATAAAAAAGAGCTAAGGACAAGACAAAAGTTATGACAAGAGATGAGACAAAACCATATACCATCTCTGGAGAAAAATCAAGAAAAAGTTGTAAACAAGTTATGGTCAAAGCCAAAGGTGCAAAAATTATCCAAACTTTGTTGCTCACTTCTCGCTTTCTAATATCACTCCACGACGCGTAGACTAAGAAAATCAAAGAGATAAGAACTCGAACACCATCGAAGGTCACATTCATCGTATCTCACACAGATTGAAAGAGTGATTCTGCCTAAACTAAAAAAGTTGACCCAGTAAAGAGGCCAAGTTGTTCTCAATACTTCAATGCCTATGTACGTCCTTTTGTGTCAATGTGGCTCTTGTTCTTCTCGACGAAGGGACATTAAAGTTAGTACACCGATTCATGTGTGCATATTTGCTTATCTAGACATTTTTGAGAACTGTCTGGACTTACTATCCTGAACGAACTTCGTTGAACTCCAGCCATGGTCCAGCTTCTGGATTAATCTTGAAGTAATAGCGGGTTCCAACATTGGTTCCATAAGTTACAGTAATTCTAATGGTAGAGGCTCCTTGAGCAGAAACGATTCTAGATAAGGGGCTGTAGGTTATAGAAGTCTGGTTTACAAGAGCTGTTGGAGATGTGCCGATGTATACTGACTGAATTTTGCCATCACTTGTGCCCATGTTTTTCAAATCGATAACAACTTGTGTTGCGTCGTAGTACACGTTAATCTTAGTCAATCTGACATCTTGACCTGTTGCGCCTGTTAGGAAGGTTGTGACCCAAGCGTATGTGATGACTATGGCGGAGACTGCGATGACGATGAGGAGAAGTGTTGCAAGAATCGGAGAGATTGCCTTTCTTGAACGTAACGCTTTTTTAAGCAAGTGTATTTCCACCTCTTGCCTTTAGACTTTGGACTCAACTTATTTAACATATATGAAGTTAGAATATGTATCACAGATGTTGCCAAATCAGACTCTAACTCAACCAACAATTTCGAAAATAAACGGCGGAGTTATTGTTTTCGCTTCTAAACGGACACCAAGCAATTTCTCTAACAATCCAGCAAAAACCTCATGATTACTGATAAAGGGTGCTTTAAGAATCAAATACTTATCTCGCAAATAGAAGTCACCAAACCCTTGAATACGTAGTCGCTTGAACACCTCAGGCCATTTGTCTCGATCAGTGATTTGTAAACCTAAGGTTGCCTCAAAAGAGATTTTGGCAACTTCGCCTATCTTTTGGCCGACTTCACGCCACTTTTCTTTTGGTACAAATTGAAGTAAAGTATCAATGAACTCAACATTTACGAAGGCCACACGACTTATACCTGAATAATATTCTCCAGGGAATTTCCAGTCGTAAATCATCATGCTGCGATAGACGTCAAGCATTTTTGAAATAAGCGGTTTTATGCCAGGTTCCTTTCCCTCCTTAATTAGCGAATCGATGAATCTGCGTTCCTCTTCGTCTAAGATGATCGTAGTTCGCTTAACAGGTCGTTCCTTAAACATAACGGTACCTTCATACCTTTGTCGTACTAATATGCTCTGCAACATATCTTATATGTTTTGCTTCCTATGGATAAACATAGACACAAAGGAACTATCCAAGGATTCACGTGCTTTTTTCTTCTTTAGATAACCCCACAAAAAGTAGTATCCCTATTGTGAAGGAAGCCAAACCTACAAGAATTAGTAGAGGATGAGGTACACCAAATCTTTGCAGAATATAGATAAGAAATGTAGGTCCTCCAATCATCAAGAGAACTGAGAAAACAGTTAGTATGCTCCTAATCCATGCTTTCTCTAAAAGCTGGAAAACAAAAGTCTTTTGTCTTTTCTCCTTGGTCAAATCTCAACCCACAATAGCGACTGAATAATGTGTCTTTACTATTAACACTTTCTTTTAGAGACTACTCACCCTGTATTTCAAAGGTCTTAGCAAGAAAATCGAAGACAGAGCGTCCAGCTTCATGATCGTTTTTGATGCCTTTTGTTGAGCCCAACAAAGTTATGCCTTCTAATCCACGTTTTTTCGCAAGTCCTAACAAAAGCCCAGTAGCGCCCATTATTCTTCCTTTTCCGTAAAGCAAGGCTCCTTTCTCCACAAAGTCTGTGGCAAGTTTTTGAGATGTAGCTGCCACATAAATTTCTCTTGCTGGTTGCGGTGAAGGTAGACCACCAAGTGTAACTAGGAACCTACATTCATTTTTTTCTACAAAATCCAAGACTTCGCCGCATAGTTCATAGTGAGCAGTTATATCATCCACTGACGGCTGTGAATCTCCAGTTAGGATTATGAAACTAGCTTTCTCTGCAGATGAAGCGTAAAATTCGTATCTAGGAGGGCGGCATATGCCTTTTTTGTTTACCGTTACGTAGTCTAGAAAAAAAGGTGAATAGAGTTCAGTGAAGAGCTTTGCTTGAGTTGATTTGACCAGTAATCTTGCAGCTATTTTTCCCACATTTCCAAACCCTGGAAGGCCTTCTATAAACACCGGATTTACAAGTTTTGGATGGAACAGTTCACGAAAATATGACTTATCCATAGATACATCACTCATTTAGTAAACAGAGTGAACTATAGAGTTTTCGCAAAGTGTTCGTGAAATTTTGCTGGTTGGACTATTGTGTCGGATGTAGCGGACTAAAGATCAAGGTCAAGACAAAAACGATTGCTAATACTGGATTGTCTTTCGTTTCTTTGAATGTTTGAGTCTTTGACATATTTTGCGAACTGGAATCAAGTTAACTTCCCGGGAAATCCTTGCAAAATATAGGGAAACGCCATGGAAATGTTCAAAGCGTCTTGCGGCTGTGTGTTCTCAAGAGTTGGAAATTCCTATGTACGGGTTGAGTGTTGTAGTAGACACAGAACAAGATTCTGATTAGCTCGACACTACATGTTTTTTGTTGCCCTACTAGTTGAAGGATTGTCACTGAAAGTATTGAGAATACGTGTATGAAAGTGCGGATGAAGAACGGGAGTATAAAAAAGAAAAGGAGGGGATTTTAGCCGAGGTCGACGAATTGGTCTGCTGTCATTCCGCCAGGAGCTGTTCGCACGACCGTCAGGGCCGCGCCCGTACCGGTCTTAACCTCTATTTTCATGGTCGCATACTCCACTAATTCGTGGCCACTGCCCAAATGTATTGCAAGGAACGCCTTCTCAGTTGACTCTATCACAGTGTCACTGTCGCCATTGAATATTGCGAATTTAGCTTCCTCACCGCTTACATCTGCAATTAGCGTCGTCCAAGTTGTCGCAGTGCTCGTGCCATTATAGATGTTTAGAAGTGTAGCATCTGGTAGGTAGACTGAAACTACAACTGTGTTGTTGCCTAGATCCACCGCAGATTTTCCAACGGACAGTTTCACTGGAATAATGAGATATGAGATATTGGTGGCTCCAGCTTCGGTTTTTGCTATTACTGACCCGTCTAGTTGTATGGCGCTTGTAGCTTCTTCCATTCCTGATGCTATTGTTTCTTTGGTTTTCTGTGTAGCGAAGAAGCCCATGTTGATTACTACGTAGGATAGAGCAGCAGCTATGATAATAAAGGCTATGAGGACGATGGCTGCTTCGATTCCAACGATTCCTTTCTTAGTCTTCAGCAGCTTTTTTAGAACCCTCATCTGCTTATCACACCGTAATCCACGTGTCTATCGGCATCGACTCTGGAATGTGGAACTCTATCGACAGTGGCGCAGTTTTCTCAAGCCTGATCTCAACTACCGTGAGGTCTCTGACAGCGGCGACATCGCTTGAAGCTAAGGTTATTATCAAATAACCTTTCTCGTCACTATTCAAAGATTCATCGTTATTGCTGTTTTCAATCGCAAGTACGGCTGTAGTATCCCATGTTGCCTGATATGCTGAGTAGGTTCCATTCACGTATACATTGCCAGTTGCATTCGCGTGAACACCGCAAAAGTCATCGAATTTGTCACCAGTCGGGTCATAAGGAGCACCTGTGACATTGTTATATAGTACGCCATAGTAGACGTTTCCCCACGCGTCATTGTCAACTTTCAATGTCACTACTGTTTCATTCTTCCACATAGCCACGTAGTCCACTCCAAAAGCTCTCACCGGAATTGAAATACAGTTGACACTGGTGCCGGTTGAGTCGGTTCTGACAAAGATTGTTCCGTCTAAAGATAGTGGTGTGCTCGCCTGTTGAAGCCCTTCCTGAACCACGGCCTTACCTCTCTCTGTGGCAAACAATCCTTGGTTCACAACCATGAAAGAGAAAGCGGCAGCAATGATGACGAAGGCTATAAGCACTATTGCGGCTTCGAGACCAACGATCCCCCGTTTCTGTCGCAGTATCTTCTTCAATATATCCTTCATTTTAATTACTTCCTTTTCGGTGCTAACACTGTAACCCCGAATTTCATATTAAATCTTATGAAATGCTAAACAATACTCCCAATTAGGTTTGCAAATTTTTATTCCTTTGTGAAATAACCATCAGACACAAACGTTTCCACGCGAATAACTGCCTATGAACACTGACTTTGGATAATGATTACCCCTTCATAAGTGCTTTTTGACACAGGCTCACCCTGAAAAATACAGTCACACAAACTAGAAAATATCATAAACTTACTAGGGACCAACAAAATGCCGCAAGTAGATCCAGAATCCATTGAAAAATACAAGAAACTCAGCAAAAGACTGAAAAATTCGTCCCTCCTACTTGAATTGAGACAACTCTTTGAACGAAAATACACTTTGGCAGAATTATTAGAATGGCTTCATGACAAAGTCAAATGGAGCAAAGGCCAAATAATCCGACACAACGACCCCATCGAAATACTAACATACGGAAAAGGAAGATGCGGAGAATTCAGCATTCTATTCACAGCCCTCTGTCTAGCCCACGACTATCGTACTAGACTAATCCTCGACATGTCCGATCACGTGTGGACAGAAATCTGGAATGAAAATCAAAACAGATGGGTCCATGTAGACCCCTCAGAAAAGAGAATTGATGACCCACAAATGTATGAAAGAAGTTGGAAAAAATGCCTCAGAGAAGTATATGCGTTTGAAAATGGCAACTTAGAAAACGTAACAAAAAGATACAAAATAGCGACAGATTCGAGCAATTGCCAAGTTAACCATCGCAAGAAATCAAATGACTCAGAAAATTATGAATGAAATATGCAAGCAATAATTTTTCCCATAGGTGAAAGAATGAGAGAAATCACATCTGCCAATGATGAGCAACCCTCACACGGCTCAAATTTTTTTCGCGGAAACATTGTAGTCATTGCAGCTAGTAATGCGATCAAAGGCTTCGGAGGACAAATCATAAGCACTTACGTTCCCATATACTTCCTTACTCTCGGCGGAAGCCCCCTAACACTTGGATTAATGGCTTCCATAGCGTCTGTGATTCAATGTATTATGCTTCTACTTGGAGGGGTCATAGCTGATTACCATGGCAGGAGAAAAATCATAGTCGTAGCTGCTTTCTACAGTGTAATCTTCCCATTGATTTACGCTTTTACACAGGACTGGCGCATATTCGCCGCACTAAGTATAATGGGCGTTCTTGCAACATCATCTGGGCCGGCCTCACAAGCCATCGTCGCCGATTCGCTTCCTCCAGAAAAGCGAACAACAGGAATAGCGTCTCTTCAAGTTCTTTCTTCAGTTCCTTTAACAATAGCTCCCATACTCGGGGGATGGCTAATTCAAAATCAAGGTTTACTAGACGGCTTCAGACGTGCATGCATATATGCTGGGGTTACTGCCTTTACTTCAGCTTTCATAGTTTTCCTCTTTTTAAAAGAAACGCTGCAAAATAAACCAGTCGCAGAATATGATTTTCCAAATTCTAGCAAATTGAAAAAATTCTTAAAACTTCCGCATCCCTTTCCCAATGGCTTAAAAGCACTCATGATCTCATACGTCTTAGTGGTGTTTGCCAACGGAGCTGTAGGACAATATTACATTCTTTACGCATATAACGTGATACGGATCAAGGATCTGCAATGGGGCGTAATTGTCAGTCTACAGTTTCTGTTAGCCAATATCTTAAAGATTCCTGGGGGATGGCTTAGCGATAAGTTTGGTAAGAGAAAAATTATGATAATCTCTGTTTTAACGTGTGCTCCTTGCGGCATATTTTTTACTTTGTCACAATCGTTCTTTCAGGTCTTAGTGGTTGCTCTACTTCTCATCGTAACTGGAATATACTATATCCCAGCCCACATGGCCTTTCAGTCAGATCTAACACCAAGAGTAATGAGAGGACGAATAACCGCTCTCCTCGGTATAACTAGCGCGCTCTCAGCAGCATCAGGTTCACTCATCGGTGGCTTCTTATTCCAATCAGTTAACCCAGCAGCACCATTTTATCTATTTGCTGCTGCCGAGATAATGGCAGCATTTTTCATGATCAGCATTCTGCGAGAACCTGCAAAAAAAGAAGCTTGAACAGTTTCTCGTTTTCTTAAGATACACAGAAATCAACTGCTTAATAAAACAGGTTTTAGCCGCTCTTTGGTTCTCTTGCACGCTCAAGTAATTCAACTATTGTAGTCTGTAAATCCTTCACAGCACTTTTCAAATCCTCTGTCTCTTTTTGGAGTCCCTCTATTAGTTTTTTCGACGCTGCCTCAACCATTATTGGGCTTGGCTGCTTGGAATCTCTTTCTGAACCTGCAATTGCTGTTTTTGTTGCCTCTTTTAACGTGAGGAAAAGCCCTCCAGCTACAAATATAACTCCAATTATCAAGAAGACATGCTTGTAGTAGTATGAGGCAAGCGAATATCCAACATCTTTAGAACTCTCGCTAAAAGTGTTATCGAATTTGAGTGAGTAGATACCGTTGTATGGTACATGCCACATGAACCTATGCCCACTATATAGTCTTCCTGGGTCCAGACAGATATTGTTACCTGAATCTGTGATGAGAAAATATACATCGTCATTTCCCCCATTGCACCAAATTTGCCCCTGAATTGCATCTCCCCATAACAGTTCAAGCTGAAAGACTATTTCTTTCCCTGAATCAACGACCCAATCCTTATCTTGCATTACCTTCCAAGGTGGTAGAAACTTATCCCAAGGAAAAAAACTCAGAAACATGAGGATAACTCCAATCATCAAGACGAGAAAGCCTTTCTTCAAAATTTTCAATTGACAGGGCCTCAGAAACCTTGCTGTATAACAGAATATTTAACATTTGTTAGGTGACTTGAAACCTACAAGTTGGATATTTCCTCTTGAATGGACGGTCGTTTACTATCCTTCAATCACACGCCGAATCAGAGGAGCAGCATGGAAAAGAGTCTAAAGATGATTACACCAAGAATGACAAGGGCTATGACGAGTATAAAATAGTTTGATTTTGAGGATATTTTCTTTATTATCTTGCCAAGAGATCCTGTGAGAATGCTTCTTTTGATTGTGTCGCTTTCTGTTGTCATTGCAGGTGTTGAATCTTGAATTCCATTTTCGGATCGTTGAAGGTTGATCCTTGCATCAGTAACTGTTGTATTCTCATTTTGCGTCTCACTCAATTTTTGATGGGGCATTTCAGTCGAAGCTGTTGCATCATTGGTCAGTTGCTTGGTTTGTTCAGTAATGGGATTTGTTTCATTAGGTGCAACATCGTCTTTAGATGATTTTTCGGTTGACTCTAATCTTTCAATCTTTTCCAACATTACTACTAATGTGTTTTGAAAGTTCACAACAACGTTCTCCAAGTTGTCCATCATCGAGTTCAATGCGCGGGCGAAGTCTGACGGTTGGGCTTCATCTGTTTGGATTTCACTCAACTCTTAATCATCTCTTCTCAATCGATGTTCTGAATCCCCGATGATTTCTTGCACAAAGATGCAAGTGTACGCGTCTCACGTGTGAGCAGATATAAGCCTTGTGAACTATAAATTCACATCAATAGTTTCTAGTGGAACAGAATTAGAGATCCACTCGAAATCAAAATATTCCGTTCCTTGTGAGCCACAGTGTGAGCCAATAAGCGTTTGACATAAGACAGGAAGGAAGGTCCACGCACGCACACGACAGTCCCTTTTCTGTATCTGGGATTCATAATTTATTCATAGATGTCTTTTCAGATACTGAGACACAGAAGGTAAGAGGATTAGGTGGTAAAGTGAAAGCAAGGAAAACAAACATAAAGAATGATAAACGAAAGGAAATCCAGAAAAAACCGTTGAAAGCCAGAGTTTCTCTTCTACAAATCGGTATAGAAGATTTAATGAGAATCTATAACTTAACTCCAACGGATTATATGAAACATACAAAGATCTGCGTAGTTTGTGGTGGAAAATTTGATATTTGTCCGAGATGTGGTGAAAGAGTTAGCTTAGGAGCTTTGACTTGCTTTAACTGTGGCAGGGTTCTGGCGAAAAGGCACAACTTTAAGAACCCTATAGAATTGTTTTCCACAGAAAAATAATTCTTCTCTTTCCATCTGCATGCATATATGTCAGGATGTATGGAGAATCTAGAGGCGGAGGAAGCGCATGCTAAAAGGGAAATGTGACCTTTGTGGAAAAGAAGCGGAAATTTTGGCTGTGCATGAATTGGAGGGGAAGAAAATGAAACTGTGTCAAGATTGTGTTGGTAAGGTCATAGCAGAATCCATGCGCATGCATGCAGAAGATATGCGCAAGCAAATAATGAAAATAGATACGGAAGAGATGACAGAGGAATTAAGCGAATAGGGTGCACAATACATGCTCAATTACAATGAAATGGACTCGTTACAGGTTGGATTACACTGTAACATGCAGTGACACTCGCCTTGCCAACGTAGGAAAAAAGGGGAAAATTGGGGATTTTAGCCGAGGGCGATGTACGAGTCTGGAAGCATACCACCAGGAACCATCCTCACAATGGTTAGGGCGGCCCCCTTGGCCCCCTTCACTTCAACTTGCATTTCGTCATAATCCGCCATCGTATGCCGTCCGCCACTGGCAGGGCTCTCGTCTAGGTGAATTATGAGGAAGGCTTTTTCCGTGGATTCTAACACCGAGTCGCCATCGTCGTTGTAGATTACACACATGGCCATATCCTCGTTATCTCTACCTGTAAATATTGACGTCATGTTAGCTAAGACTTTTTCTAAGTCGATAGGATCGGCTCCGTATACGCTCTCATCATACAAACCTTCATAGACATCTAGCAATGTTGCTTCCGGCAAATAAACTGACACTACAACGGTTCCATTTTTCAGATCTATCGAAGCCTTTCCTGCTGAAAGCTTCACGGGGAACACTATCCATTCGATATGGCTTTGATTGTTTGTTTTTCCTGTTATTATCCCGTCTAATTGCAGTGCGCTCAACGATTCATCAAGTCCTGATTGCATTGCTTCTTTTGTCTTTTGGGTTGTGAAAAAGCCCATGTTGATTACTACATAGCTTAAAGCAGCGGCGATTATGACGAAGGCGATGAGGACGATAGCAGCTTCTATGCCGACTATACCCTTCCTATTTCTCAAGAGATTCTTCATCATTTTTCACCCTTACACTGGGATATAGCTGTCCTCCGGCATAGACGCTGGTATCACAATTTCTAACGAGAGTGTAGCACTCTTCTCCAACCTTATCTCGATGTTTATTTCATCTCTTGCCAAAGCAACATCCTCATCCGCGAGCGTTACTATAAAATAGCCCTTCTCACCCGAATCCAAGGCTTCGTCTCCGTTGCTGTTTGCGATAGCGAGAACGGTTCCTGTGACCAATCCCCTAACATACCCGGTACTGTATGTTTCGTTTACGTAAGTGTTGCATGGTTCCCCAGATATTGTTTGGGTAGCTCGCTGAAAGCCCACGAAATCATCGAATTCGGCCCCAGTCGGGTCGTACGTATTGATCGTTGCGTTATAATTGCCGGTGGCGTTGTAACCAACATATAATACGCCCAAGTACGAGTTTGCCCATGCTTTTTGACCTATTCTTAGCGTCACAACCGTTTGATTCCTTCCCAAATTCACATATTTGACTCCGAAGGCTTTCAACGGAACCATAAGGACGTTCACCATTCTTCCTTCCGGTGCCGTTCTCACAAATGTTGTTCCATCTACCGTTAACGGTGTGCTTGACTGTGTGAGCCCTTCCTGAATCACAGTTTTGCCTCTTTCTGTGGCAAACAATCCTTGGTTTACGACCATGAAACTGAAAGCGGCGGCGATGATGACGAAGGCGATGAGGACGATAGCAGCTTCCAGACCAATGATGGCTCGGCTATGTCGCACAAATTGTTTGACCAGACTGCGTAGTGTGGTATTAGAAGTTTTCTGGCTACAAGATGGGCAGCTTACTTTTTTCAGCCTTGATGTTGTGTGCCATTCGTATCCGCATTTTTGACATTGGATGTTGATTTTTCTGTTTCCCAATTTTATACCACTACTTATACTACTACTACTAGTATAGTGTATCTTACGACTTAATAAATATTACTAATTCAGATTCAGAGTAAAGTCAAAATCGAATTCCAGATTCACTTCAAATGTTGATTCCAAATTCATATGAGTTAAATACACTACAACTACAGAATTTCCATCACCCTAACAGAAGTCAAGGTGTATTTAGATGACAAGTGAAGAAACCGAGGGTAATATCGAACAAAGAGTTGAAAAGGTGGAATCAGAAATCAAACAGATCTCAACTGATCTTAGCTCTGTAGTGTCAGAATTAAAGAAATCTATTGTCGACGTAAGGTCGGCTGTAAGTGAAATCGAAAACCCATTCAACCTTCTGAGGGCAGTCTCAAGCGAAAAAGACATGAAGAACCTAAACAATGAACGAACGAGACTGAGAATGAAGACCTTAACTTTAGGGAAGCCAAAGGAGCAAGAGCAAGAGCAAGGGAACGAAGTGATTGAGCCTCCCTCTCTGCCTCTATCCTTAGAAGAAGACAAACCAACAGAAAAGATGCCCCCACCTCCGAGCACAAAGACTGGATTTGGCCACTTGAAATGGGTATGGTCTCTTCTAGACCTTGGTTTAACCCCAAAAGGCATAACGCAGCTCTCAGAATATTGCGAGCACATAGGTTACCTTCCGCCAAACTCCAGTGAATACATATCTTTTCTAGCTCACGTGGCAGATAGAGCAAAGATGAAGGGATTAAGTAAAGAACAGCTCATGATGAGCATGTATGAGGCGGCTGTTGCTTCTGGTGTGGAAGTGAAGTTTGAGGACATGAGTGAAATAGTCTCCGTCGCTATTAAGGAAATCAAAACTCCGGTAAGGACTGAATAATGGGATTCTCAGTAACCCTGAGCCACATATTAATGGTGATAGGTTCTGTGGTGCTGGCTAGTGGTTTATCCGCATACGTATTATATACTGGACAATCCCTTCAAAGCAACATTCTACAAAATGTCAGTGACATTAGAAGACAGATGAGCCTCCAAGTCCAGATAGTCTATGCGACGATAGATAACTCAACAACTCCTTCCCATTTTGTTGTATACACCAAAAACATAGGTTGGATAATGATGAATAACTTCACTTATCTCGACGTTTACGTCGGCGAATATGGCAAAGCGATGTTATACACATACAGCGCAACAGCTAGCAATGGAACTGGAACCTTCAATCTTACAGATGCGAATGGAGATAGTATTTGGGAGCCTCGAGAAACTGCCGTGATAAGAGCCTATCCAACGTCTGATGTCGAGGGAGTCATGTTCGAAGCCAAGGTGGTCCCTTTCAGAGGTCTCGCAAGCAGCTATCTCTTTCCCTCTCCACCGTGAGGTGATCAGATGGGGTTCTCGGTCACCATAGCATCCGCAATAGTCCTGATAGGCTTGATCATTTTTTTCGGCTCTCTCTCCGCAGTGTTAGTATATAGCTTGAACACACTCTTTGACACGACGAAGGAATACGTTAACCGTGAGAGAGAGAAATTTGATGTTAGGCTTGAATTGAACATAACATCCATTGGAGCCGACACATGTACAATCAAGGTGAAAAATTTAGGAACCAAAACCATCTTTCTCCAAAGCCAAGAGAACTTCCAATGGAATAGCATAATAATTTCTTACCAAAATAATTCCCAGTGGCTTTCATATATAATTGAGAACTATACCGTTCTAGATGTTAGAGTTACTGATACTCAGGTCCTATTCAACCCAGCTAGCCACCCATTCATAAATCCTGGCGAAGAAGCAAGGATCAGCTTCAATCTTCCAGAAGAAGCCCCAGCGATTTCTCAAGGAACTACTGTAATTGTTGTTTTCGCTTCTCACTACGGAGTAACTGGTCAAACAGAAGGGGTGAGATAGACGTGGGCGTTCTTAGCTTAGGAATCCAAGAACTCGACAGAGGTCTTGGTGGAGGAATTCCATATCCCAGCCTCATATCCCTCGAAGGAGGCCACGGCGTAGGGAAAACGGTTTTCACGCAACAGATTGTTCACTCGATGCTCAATAATGACCTCAAGGTTTGTGTCGTGTCGAGTGAAACAACCGTGAAAGAGTATCTTTCGATGATGGAATCAATTAAACTTGACTCTTCTTCTTCCTATCTCTCAGGCCAACTCGATATTTACCCGCTTCATGTTGAAGGAGGTAGATGGAGCAAATTTCTGTCCTCTTTCTTCCTTAAGGTTACCGCAAATTTTCTTGAGCTGCATAAAAAAAGATATGATGCAATTGTAATTGATAGCCTAAGCGTCTTGACCGTAGATACCCCTCCACACGAGTTCTTGACTTTCATAACCAGGCTGAAAAACATCGTTTCAGATGGAAAGACGATAATCGTCACCTTTCACCCAAAGTTTCTGACCGAGGAATCCATAATGAAGCTGAGAGCATCGTCACATATCTACTTCATTCTCACGAACGACACTATCTCAGGAATGGACGTGAAGATTCTGAAGATTGTTAAGCTGTGGGGCAGTGAAGGTGCTGAAAGGAAGAGTGCAATAACGCTTGAAGTCAACCCCGCGATTGGTTTGAGAGTGATGCCTATTGGTGGCGTAAGAATTTAGGAGGTTGTGAAAACGAAGCTAACAGGGACGTTCAAGAAGCACCCAAAGAAAATGAAGGTAGAAAAACTAGGCCTGCTGAGAAAAGAGATATGCAAAACTTTAGAAGAGGCTATGCAAAAGCATCCACACTTCGCCTCCTACCTAGAGGCATTGCCTGCAAAACCGACCTATGCGGAGCATCTCGACTTTGAAAAGTTTGGAGGAAAAGCGAATCTCATATACCCTGTAGGTTTTGGGATATACGCCCACATTCGAGCTGGAACAGGGATCGGCGAATACAATCTGGTGGAACCTGAAAAACCAAGCCGACTCCTCCTTGACCAGGTTGAGTCGGCAGTCGCAAGGTTAGTAAGCGATGAGAAATACGAGAAAGACACAGAAGCGGTTCTGACTTACCTGTATAAAGAGGCTGTCAGAAAAAAATTGGTGAAGATTCCGAGCGAGCAAAGAGACATGGTCTTATATTACTTTTTGAGGCAGAAGATTAAACATGGATTTTTAGAGGGGTTCTTGGCTGATCCTTGGCTTGAAGACATAAGCGTGCCTGGGGAAGGAAATGTATTTGTTTATCATAAAATGTTCGCCAGCCTTGAGTCGAACGTTGAAGTGTTAAAAGATGAAGTTGATCTTCTGCTTAGAAGTATATCGGAGAGGTATGGGAAGGTGTTAAGCTACACCCATCCGATACTCGACGTGCATCTACCCGATGGATCCAGATTCAATATCGTTTTTGGAGAGGACATAAGCCTAAAGGGCAGCAACTTCACTATAAGAAAGTTCCCTGAAGACCCCATATCCGTTGCGCATTTAATTAGATGGAAAACATTCAGTGCAGAGTTAGCCGGTTATCTCTGGATGCTTCTAGACGTTGGAATTACATGCTTCTTTTGTGGAGAAACGGCATCTGGCAAAACCACAAGCCTAAACGCGCTCACAGGTTTTATCAAATCAGATTCAAAAATTGTTAGCATCGAGGAGACACCCGAGGTAAATATCTACCATAGAAACTGGGTCAGAGAAGTAACCAGATTGCACACTGGTTCTAAAGTGGATATGTTCGACTTGTTGAAGGCTGCACTGAGACAAAGACCTGACTATATTATAGTCGGCGAGATAAGGGGAGAAGAAGGAAGGGTAGCTTTTCAGGGTGTTCAGACCGGGCATCCTGTCCTGTCGACTATGCATGCTGGTGGCTTGGGACAGCTTTTCCAGAGATTGACTTCACACCCGATAAATGTTCCAAAATCGCAAATAAGCGCGTTGAACCTTGCTATCTTTCAAGGTAGGATAAGAAGAGGGCAAAAGCTGATCAGGAGAGTTCTTTCTGTCAACGAGATAATTAGCTATGACATGGAGAGGGGGAATTTAAACTTCATACCAACCTTTGTGTATGACACTGACACGGATCGTCTCCGGGTTCTTGGATCAAGTTATATGTTAGAGACAAAGGTTCTAGAGTTCAGAGCTTGGGGAAAAGAAAAAATCCCCGAGCTATACAAGGAAATGCAGGTGCGTGCCGAAATCTTTAGTTATCTATCACAAAACTATCCCAGATTTGTAGATGTATGGAAAACAGTGGTTAAAGTTCAAAATGAAGGCGTGTGGGGTGTCTATGAAAGAGTTAAGGAGGGAAAAATTCCTTGGGAATGACGTTAAAGAAGACTCTAATAGTTCTAATTCCCTCCTTACTTTTCTCCGCTTATCATTTCCTAACTGGAAACATGCTCACAGGATTGCTCACAATAGCCGTAGCCGTGAGTGTCTTGGTCTTATTTTCATTCATCAGGAAGGAACGCGTTCCAACTAAGATTGACCACCAGCTAGTTACGACAATTCTTCATATGCACGCCCTGTCGATGGGTCATGTTGGACCAGAAGACCTGGTGGGAATGATAGCAGACACAGAAGAGTATGGATTCTATAGCAAGATTTTTCAGACAATCCGTAGCCTCGCCAAGAAGTTTGGATATGGGTTCACTAAGGCAACCGCTCAGGTAGCTCAAAACGTTAAGTCTCCCCTGAAAGAAATACTTGTACGATGTACAACGGTGTTTTCAACCGAAGAACCAGAAGAATACCTAGAAATGGAATCGACAACACTGATGGAAGAATATACGGGATACTATGAGAGAGCGATCGAAATGCTGAAGATGATAGGAGGTGTGTTCACAGCCTTCCAAAGTGTCGTGATTTTCATGGTTATGACCCTGGCGATTATGACCGTGTTTATGGTGGATCCTGACATAGTCATCTACGCATATTGCATCTCTGCAACCTCGCTTGTGATGATGTGCTGGATGTTCAGGTCAATCTCACCTGACGATAAGGTCGTTCACATAGGAAAGTTTCCGCCCAGATCCTATCTCTACATCAAGAGGAGCTTGCTAGTCACCTTACCTATTTCTGCAGTTGCCGCTTTTCTAGTATTCCTTTCCTATGGACCAGCATTTGCCTTCATAACTATCGGCATCGGTATGCTTGTTCCAGGCGTAATAGCGTATAAGTTTGAGTCATACGTATTCTCTATTGATGATCATTATCCTACATTTCTGAAGGCTCTGGGAGAAAATCTTGCCTCAACCTCAGATCTCAAAGCAGCTCTCTCTTATATCCTCTATATGGAACTGGGACCACTAAAGAAACTTGTTCAAGGTACATTAAGTAGACTCAAATTTGGTTTAAGTCACGATATCTCTTTGGAAACAATGTCCTCCGAAGCCGCTTCTCATCAAGCACATATAAGTAACAAGATCCTACTCGATGCGCTAGATCAAGGAGCCGATCCTCTCAAAGTTGGTAGTCTGCTCGGAAACAGAGTTGTAAAATTTCTCGAATTTAGAAAAAAGAGAGAGACAGTCGCAAAAGGCTTTCAGGTCACAATTCTGGTGATGCAACCAATAATTGTTGTGTTGCTTGTGGTTCTGACAACTCTTTCAACATTCCTCTCTGAGTCCTTATATACACTGCCTTTCTTAGGGTTTGCGCCGGTTCCTCTTGGAATTGTTGAGATAGGAAACATTCTACTTGTAATCCTAACAACAGTAGTAAACGCTTTGTCTATGAAAGAAATTAAGGGCGGTTTCTGGGGTACATTCCTACTAAATCTAGGGTTACTTTTGATCCTAAGCGGAGGAGCATGGATTGCAACTCATCAACTGGTAGGAATGGTATTAGGCCAATTACCTGGCGTCGAGTTCTTCCCAGTGCCTGGCGCCTGACAGCATTTGGATTAGAGACAACACACATGTGAAGACGTGTAGGGTTCAAGGAGGAATTTGTCCAATAAAAAAGTGTGAACCCTCAACAGTGCAAATGGATTATTAAGAAAGAAAGAGAAAGAATGGCTAAGACTCGACTTTGCTGATTAGACGCTTTTTGGAATAGTCTTCGATTGCTTCATCGGCAGTGACGTCGATATTATCTTGCAGAGTTTGGTATATCTGAAGCGTCTGTTCCGCTGCTTTCTTCCATGTGAAGTATCGTTGCACTCTTTCACGCCCTTTTCGACCCCACTTTTGCGCCTTTTCTGGATCCTTTAACACCTGTTTCACACCCCAAGCTATATCTGCGGCGTCTCCACCGTTCACGTGAATCCCGTTCTGATCCGGTCCAGATGATATAACCTGCTCTTTGAACCCAACTACTCCGTGGGCTCCCACCACTATAGGCTTCTCCATGGACATGGCCTCGAGACTGACTATGCCAAAGGGTTCATAGGTTGACGGAAAAATGCAGATGTCAGCCGCGGCATAATGCAGAATTCTTTCCTCTTCTGGTACAAACTCGAAATTGCAGATTACTCTATCACCTATTCCGAGTCTTCTCGCGGTCTCAGTTACGTCTCTCTGTTGCTCTCCTTTACCCAGAATTACTAGCTTTGTCTTGGGGTATTTCTCTAGGATCATGGGCATGGCCTGAACTAGGTTTCTCACGCCCTTAACCCATGTTAGTCGCCCCAAGAAAAAGAGGAAACATTCATCTTCCTGAACGCCATACTTCTCCCGTAGCTTCTTTACGTCTTCCTCACTGCATCTCTTGGGATCATACCGATTGGGATCTACTCCATTCCAGACCACGCTGATTTTCGGTTTAGGCCAACCACGTCGAGTGAGATCTTCCATCATCACCTCGCTGACTGTAATTATGCGATCCACAACATCGGCAGTTGCCCGCTCTAGATGTGACACCACTGCAGAGCCTTGGCCACCGCTACGACCAAACTCAGTGCTATGCACATGGAAAACTACAGGCACTTTTGTTTCGTTTTTTGCCATGATTCCTGAGATGCTGCTTAACCAGTCGTGAACACATACGATGTCGAAGCGGCATTTCTCTTTCTTAATTAGTTGGTTGATCAACTTTGTCGCGCTTAGAATGTTGTAAATGAAGAGGTCGTTGAAGAAGCGGATGTTTGTTCCCCATCTTTTCAAGTCCTCCGTAACGAACATCGGGAAGACGTTACTTGCGTCTGCGATCATTGGGCGATGAATCTCCACTCCCTTGAATACTTCTCTTGTCTTTGAATTCCCTGGATTAAGTGTGAAGACAGTGACATCGTGGCCTAATCCAACGAATTCACGGGTTATGTAGTCGGCGTATGTGCCTAAGCCTCCAATAAGCTTGGGTGGATATTCCCATACGAAGAACCCAATTCTCAATAATGTCACCTTTCAACTATGTTATATAATGAGAGAACAATTGCACGTATTAATGATTATGAAGTGGAAGTAGAGATTATGACTTTACATTTTAGTATGAAAAAAAACGGAATTTGATAATGCGCACGCAAGATTGGATAAGTTTATTGCTCAAATGGTTCGGTGAAAG